>Ga0209555_10001041_pt1 | contig 22188 bp, 21 predicted proteins | sample SaaInl85LU_5_DNA_FD_184643 | JGI IMG/M metagenome (GOLD analysis project Ga0209555, IMG submission 184643) | Marine microbial communities from expanding oxygen minimum zones in the Saanich Inlet - ESP_85LU_5_DNA (SPAdes) (version 2) | ecosystem: Environmental > Aquatic > Marine > Intertidal... | reverse complement strand
CAGGATAACCTTAAAGCTCACTGAATTCTCCGAGTACCCATCTTAAAGTATCTATTCTTCTAGTAATATCGGTACAGACTCTTAAACTATCAAATATTGCATCGTTATCTTTATCTTCCCTCATATTTAAGATAACTTCGATTTCTTTAGTCTTTAGAAGTTCCCGCTCTTCCTCTATTTTTTTTTCTATTTCTGCTTTTGTTCTCATTTAGTTAAATTTATATTTTAATTAGATGAAAAAAAAGTACAATTTGGTACAAAATAGAAAATACCATTTAAATAAGTTAGCTTTAATTTAAATCTAATTTATTCTCTTGTTATAGAATTATGAAGGACCTAGATAAATTAAAAGTATCGATTGAATTTCAGTATGGTACAGAAATAAAAAAGCGTAAAGACTGTGAAATTCTAGCTGATGAAGTTTTTGAAAGAACTGGTTTTATGATTAGCTATAATACTGTAAGGCGATTTTATAATTTGGCAGGAAAACAAAGTGCTCCTCTGTCAATAAAATCGTTAGATATTTTGGCGAAATATTGTGGATTCAATAATTTTAGAACCTTTGTTGGTAGTATTGACAATAGGCATAATAAGTTTAGTGTTTATTCTAACATCACTTTAAAATTTTCATTAAAAAAATGTGTGGACTTTGATATTGTTTATGATATTGTCAAAGAAAATTCATTTTCAGATCAAACCTATTTTTTCTTAAATGAAGCCTTAAGACTGGCTTTTGCCTATTCTGATAATAATTTTTTAAAAAGATTTTTTGATTTAAAACCTATTTTCGAGGACAAAACATTTTTGGATACACGTTTGTTTTACCTTATTCAAACACTTGGCGTTTTGACAAGAGAATATAAAGATAAGTTGATTATCTGGGACGAATGGGCTCAAAGTGAATTTGGCCGATCTTTTTACTTTAAGTTTTTTGTGGATATGGATAATTTAATGATTGATCATTTCAGAGCTATTGAAACTTATTCTATTTATTCTAAAGATGGTGATAAAACTTTTCCTAATCTTTTGTTGTTTTTTTACTATTACAGCAGAGGTGAAATGACTACAGCAAATGAGTTTCTTTCAAAAACTGATAGAATTGATCCATTAGAGATTCATCCTATTCTCTCTGCTCGCCTCATCATATATAGATGTTTAAGCAATAATAAAATCTGTGATTCAAACTGGAATTTGGTTATGCAAATTCAAAAATCACAAGAAGAAAAAGGCGATTACATGCCATACTTCGAAGCATGGATTTGTGAAGGGCTTTGTATTCTAAAAGAATATAATAGGGTTATCGATATTTTTGAAAGCATGAGTAGTAAGTACTTTGAAAAAACAAATCATCAAACTTCTGGACTCTTAAATAGATTATATATCTATTATTTTCTTTCATTAATTGTAAAAAACAAAACAGAAAAGGCCTTACAAATAGAAAAACTAATTTCAATGGATTTATTGAATTCATATAGCCAAGAATATGACAATTTATTTTATTTAAAAGCTAAATACCTTCAGGTTAGAACCAAATTATACCTGGATAAATTAAATGAAAAACAAAAACTACTTAAGTATTCATTTTTTGAAATTAATTCCTAAGCTATCGGCTTTAAAATAACCTTCATATATCTTTTTCTTTTTTCCATTTTTATAACTGTATTCTTTTTGCATACAGATGTTATTTTCGTCTAACCATCTTTCTATTTGTTTAATTAATTGAATTTTTTCGTTTTTAATAACATAAAGTTTATGACTTGAATCACATGCGCCTCCTGATAAGTAGGTAGTTATTTCTTTCTTCATTCTGTCGATTTTTGTAGCAATATCAAAATCAACAAACGGTTTTTTTAAGGTTATTTGATAGAAAGGTTCTTTAATTTCACCGTCCTCAATTTCATAAACGTCAAAAGTATCCCAAAATCTTTGTCCAGTTCCTTTTTTAGTTATTATAAGTTCGTCTACTCCATCAAAATTAACATCTAAAAAGAAGAGGGGGATATCAATATTAGCAAAAGGGTAGAGTGATGTTTTCAATGAATCAGTAGCTTTATAATCGAGTGAAATGATTTTAGATTTTGATGATAACTGTGCTAAACTATCCGGAAAGTAGTGGTGAGAATTTGTTATTGAAAAAGTATTATTTTTCGATTTAAATGTAATAATAGCTGGACCAATTTTCTCTTTACTAGATTTTAATTCATATTGCGGTTTCCAAAGTATATCAATATTATATCCGTTTACTTTTTCTTTATATTGTAAATGAACTATTTCGTTTTCATCAATTATATTCCCTTCTTTTTTCAAAAATATCAAAAAACCAATTGCCACAATAACAAGAATAAAGCATATCAGGATAATTATTAAACGTTTTTTCATAGTTTATTTTAATCAGTAAAAATCAAATGTTATTGGCCTTAGTTATAAAACACAATAATAAGGTATTTATTATAATTAAGTGCCTCTCTATTTTCTTAAATCTGTTAAAGACTAACAATAAAAAGGACCCATCTTCACCCTCTTTTTTCAAGATTCTGTCGCATTAACAATTAGTAATTATTAAGTTTATAGACTTAACTGTATCTAATTCTGAAATTTTATTTGAGCGTCATCGCTATACAAGAGTAATTATATAACAAGCATAAATGATACTTACACTATTTGATGTATAATGAAAAAGGAGAATTGGAATAAACTATCCTCCTTTTGTGACCTCAAGTGATCAAAGTTCTGACTTTCTGAAAGAGTTAAAAGAACTAATATTATTCTGAAAAGTATTTTTTTTGGAGGATAGGTTTGAATACTAAATTTCCTTTAAATGCAAAAGGAGATTTAGTATTCAAACCTTCTTTTTTTTGTGTAATAAACAACAAATTATTTCTTTTGTTTTTCCATCCTTGTTTGTTTTGTTTTTCAAATCAATTTATAGATTTTCCTGCTCGAGATGGATACTTGTAATGTTTACCTAAATTTAATTCTCGTAGGTAAGTTTTGATATTTTGTTTCCTAATTAAACCTCGATTACCTCGATAAATATTAGAAACATCCTTTTTTATAGTTTCTGCATTATTACATCCTGAACAGAGAAAATTCCTTCATTATCTTTAAGACATCACATACATTGTTCTCTAATGGTTTGTATTCAGACCAGTATTCTATTTTGCTTGATACAAACCAGAGAAAATAAATTTCTTTGAACGACGTTTGTCAACGAATTAATACAAATCACGTTGTTTAACGTTATTTGAAGCCATTTTAAACTTTTTTGTCATTTACTTCAAATACACGGAAATAAACAAGTTAATATTAAAATGAGCTTAATTCACTTTTTAATTCATTAACTATATCTTGAAGCATTTCGTTATTTTCTCCTAATTCCTACATAATATATAATTCCAAGCATAATAAGTAAATAAAACAGTTCCTTTGTCGTGTCCATTTACTAATGCAAATTAGTCAATATCAATTTCTTTTAGATGTTTTTCCTGGAAAAAAAAGTTAATTATTGCTATTGCGAAAAATAAAAAAGCACAAATCATTAATAGAAATTTTTTTAATACTCTTTCCTTGCTCTTAAAATAGTTTGTTTTTTTCTGTAAAATTCGTCAAATAAAGACTGATAATAAAAAAGCAATAACAAAAAGAAAACATAAATTTATTTTTTTGTAATTATTGTGTATAAAATATCATTTTCTACTTCATTAAAATTATGTACGAAATCCCAGAATAAAATAAAAAAGGTAAAAGAGTCCAGTCAATTGCCGACCTAATCGATATTTTTTCTTCCATGATTAATTTATTTAAATGTTTTTTTATGAATCGTAACGTTGAGGCTAAACCGTATTTTAATACCATTTAGGTGTTGCTGGGTGAAGTTTTATTAGTTTAGTAGGTCTTTCATTAACCAATCTCCAATAGTTCCCATTTCATTTATTAATTTATCTATTTCGGTTGGGTATTTGTCGCTTAAACTGATATTGCATTCTCCACAGGAGAGGTACAAATTATAGGGATGATGTACATCTGCAACACCTGAATTTTGTGAATTCCACTTTTGAGAAATACGGTGACCAATATGAATTTTAAAATTCTTCATTTTGAGAAATTGTGCATGATCACAAAGATCTCCTGGACATCTTAAGTTATGTTTGTGTGCATAATCAATTATTAACGCTCTTTTCTTTTTATCAGATTTAATTTTATCATATGACCAGCCTAAGCGCAAATGTTCTGGCATTGGTGGTCTAATTCTAAAATCACCTTTGGTTTGAAATGCATTTAAAAGATTATCAATTAGCTTTAGAGCTTCGTCTTTTGATATTAATTGAAGTTCAATTGGAGCGTGAGGGTGGTTAGCATTGCCAACTACTTTTGCAACACCAGTCATGTAAATCCATTTATTGAGTTTTTCAAACTTTGTGTCGTATTTAAACCACTGGGTTATGATGTAGACAAGAGGTATTCCTAGTTCTTTCGAAAATTTTTCTGCGAAACGATACTCCATCATACCAGAAGCATTATTTGGGGTAGCATACGTAAAAACTCCCATTTCATTTAATGAGTCTTCTTGATAGACTCCGCCCGTTTTATGTCGAAAGCCTTTTGTTAAACCAGACCCAAAGGACTTCACTAAACCTCTGGCATAGTTATTTTGATACAGACCTGATCCGGATTTATTAAGACCATAGGGTATTTGATTGAATTGAAAGTGACCTCCTGATTTGGTTAAGGCAACAACATCTTCTGCAATTAGCTCCTCAGACTTCATGTTCCAGGCGTCAGAAAAAGAAACTGGTGTTGATGCAAAAGCAGCAACTATGTTTTTTTGTCCCTCAAGGTGATCTATGAATACTTTTGAAAAAGATGGATAGGAATCAAATTTATTCATTAGCCCTTTAACAAACTGTTCATGATTAATTGAGTAATCTTTTTCTACACCTTCATTGCTTGCTTGTTTAAAGTGATATTGATAAGTAGGGATAATTGCTTTCGTATTATTAACCGCCTGATTAAATATGTCTTCTAGTTTTTTCAATATTATTTATCCATTTTTCTTAAAATTTTATAACACACACAAGTGTGCGTTATTTTCAATATTTCTTGATCTCAAATTTAGCAAATCTATTGTATTTTATCTGTTGCATTGATTAATTAAAGATAATAAATTTAATTTTCAACACATTGTTAAGCAACTAACGAACAGAATGTTTTGAAAGAAGTAGAAAAATATTAAAGATTTCAATAATTTTATATTTAGGCTAAAATTTATTTATATTTGAGTATAAAATTAACAACTATTGAAAAAAATAAAATTTATTGATTTATATGCCGGATTAGGTGGATTCCATCAAGCCCTTTCATCTTTGGGACACAAAGGTGTTTGGGCATCTGAATATAATAAAAATCTAAGAGATTTATACAAAAAAAATTTCCCCAAAACACCCATAGCTGGAGATGTTTTTCAGGTTAATTTAACCGATATTCCTTCTCATGATTTAATTTGTGGAGGCTTTCCTTGTCAACCTTTTTCAAGAGCAGGGAAAATGTTAGGATTCGATGACCTAAAAAAAGGAAATCATTTTTTTAAAATTCTGGAGATTATAGATTCTAAGAAAAATGATGCTCCAAAATATCTTCTGCTTGAAAATGTTGAAACTATTTTAAGACATGATAACGGTCGAACATTCGAATTTATTCAATCGGAACTTACTAGTCGAGGTTATGAAATTGAAAAAGAAATTCTATCTCCACATGAATTTAATATACCACATCATAGAAGAAGACTTTTTATAGTTGGAGCTAGAAAGGATATGGGAGGGCTAAAAAATTTTAATTTTCCTGAAAAAAGAGATTTGTCAAAAACTACAATAAATAGCATTCTTTGCTTAGACCACAAACCTTTTCCCGAGGAGAATCTTTCTTTATCAATTGAGAATAATGATGTTCTTAATTTCTGGAGCAGTTTTATTGAAACTTTTCCTGATGATATACCACTTCCGAGTTTTCCTATTTGGTCTCATGAGTGGGGTGCTACTTATCCTTTTGAAGATAATACACCTCGGTCTTCAACTATCGAAGAGTTAAATGAATTACGAGGAGCCTATGGAAAAAAGATTTCTGGAACCGATAAAGAAATCATTATAAATAAATTCATCCCACGATATGCACAAAAAGATTTAGAAAAATTTCCAAATTGGAAAATTGTGTACATTAGAAAGAACAGAGAGTTTTACGAAAAAAATAAAGATTTTATAGATCTTTTTGTTCTGAAAAACCCTAAATTAAAAGAGTTTGAGTTTTCTTACCAAAAACTAGAGTGGTCTTGCAGTGGAGCTCAAAGAACTTTTGATGACAAAATAATTCAATTTAGACCCTCAGGTTTAAGAGTTAAATTAAATAATTGGTCACCAGCTCTTACAACCATAAGAACACAGAATATATATATACCAAAAATAAAGAGAAAGCTTTCCTTGTTAGAGTTGTCTAAATTGCAGTCAATGGAAATAAAACATTTGCCAGATATTTATGATGGTAAATTTGTTCCTAATGGTGGTTATAAAGCTTTCGGTAATGCAGTAAATGTTGAAGTTGTTCGTTTAATTGCAAAAAATCTATTAAAGGATGGATAAGAAAATTAGTATTCAGTTTAAATCTACGGCATATCGCATGCTTAAAAAAATGCCAGGTAAGTTATGGTTCATTTTTGGCGAATTTATAGATAATTCCATTTCGAGTTATCTTCAAAATAGGGAAGAGTTAGAAAGAATTAATGGCAAAAACTTTAAACTTAGAATAGAATTGTCCTACGATGATGACGATACAATTAAAATTACAGATAATGCTGCTGGAATTGATGAAAAAAACTGGTATCGTGCCCTTATGCCAGGTGATATTCCAGAGGATGATTCTGGGATGAATGAGTTTGGAATGGGTATGAAGTATTCAGCTGTTTGGCTTTCTAATCACTGGATATTAAAAAGTAAGTCTATACATGACGATTTTCAAAGAATTGTCCATTTTGATTTTCATGAGGTTGTATCCAATGGTTTAGAGAATTTACCATATACAGAAAATTCTGACCCTAAAATAAAACATGGCACACAACTAATATTAACAGAATTAGAGGCTGCTAAGGTTTTAAGATTTCCAAAAAAGAAAACACAAGATCATATTAGGAGTATTTACAGAAATTTTATTCGATCGGAAAATCCATTCTATTTTAAGTACAGAGTCGATGCAAACGTAGAAATAATTGCCTTTGGTAAAAATTTAACCTACGAAGAACCTGGCTTTCTGAAAACGCAATGGTATAAAGACAGGCATGAATTTATTTCTTTAGAGCAGTCTCCTGAAATAGAGTGGAAGTATGAATTTGATAAAATGATTATGAATCCTAAAAGTAAGAAACAAGAAAAAATCAGATTTTCAGGCTTTATAGGCATTTTACCAGAAATTAAGCAAGGGAATAATGGTTTTTCATATTTCAGACGTGGTAGGGTTGTGGAGGGTTCAGGTGATGAAAAAGTTTTTCCAAAAAAAATATCTTCAAACCCATCGTCTTTTAGATACAAAAGACTTTTTGGTGAATTTCATTTTAATGATACCGATGAAGGGAAAGTAGAGTCTACTTTCAATAAGAATGCCTTTCAAGATAAAGAATTTATAAGCTATTGTATAGCTGCTCTATCCGTGGAATTGAGAGGAGTCGATTTTTCGGAACAACCTCAAGTAAAATATAATTTATTGCAACAAGCGGATAAACATAGATCTAATTTTGATCCTGAGGCTGCAAAAAAGACTATCAATAGATTCGCTGAAAAAGAAACTAAATTCCAAAAAAACAAAGAGAGGCAAGAAGAAATAAAAAAACAACTTAGTTTAATAACAAAAGAAGTAATTCAAAAAGGTGAAGACGACTTGTCTATTAGAACTGGTGTTGAGATACCAAACGAAGTTACTTTTGAAAAAAATGTTGCTGAAGAAAAATTAGAGTATCATTTCACACTAAATTACTGGGAGTCTATTGACCCAGACGAAGACCTTTACTCGATGACACCCTCACCGTTACAAAGTTTCGCTAAAAATTCAAAAATTCAAAAAAAATATAACACCTCAATAAATTTTCGAATTATTAAAATAAAAATTAATTTGAAACATCGCCTTTTTATGAACAATGAATCTTTTAGAACTGACACACAGTTATTTGGTTTAATAATTAACACAATTAAATGCATGTGCTACTCAGAGCTTTTAGCAAAGGGAGGTGGTGCCAAAAACGTACATTATTTAAGAACTGCTTTTAATAAATCAATAGATACTTTCTTACATGAGTAATACTATAAATATTGGAGCATCAACAGAGGTTGTAAATAACGAAATTTACACAGGGGAAAATTTTGAGATTTTTTTGAGAAATTTACCTCCAATGAAAAATGAAGAGGTTTCACGAATTAAAAACAGTACAATTAGTATTTTGTCACAATGTGTAGCTCCTCATTATGAAGAACCTACGTATGAACAAAATACAGGTCTTGTTTTAGGGTATATCCAAAGTGGAAAAACTATGTCCTTTACAAGTTTAATTGCATTGGCAAGTGATAATGATTATAAAATTGTAATTGTATTTGCTGGTACAACAAACATATTATTAAACCAAACTATCAATAGATTAGAGGAAGATTTGGATGATGAAAATGAATATGTTATAATTGAAGAAGCAAGTCTTAACAGTTTAACACGCATAAAAAGGATTATTAAAAATACCAAAAGACAAAGAACAATAATTTTACCAATTTTAAAACATTACAAACATATTGAAAGGATTCATGATTTATTTAGCATACCTGAGCTAAATTTACTTCTACCTAAGCTAGGTGTTTTAATAATTGATGATGAAGCGGATCAAGCTAGTTTAAATGGTTTAGCAAGAAGAAACTGGAAAAACTCTTTAAAGAAAAGGATAGAAGATATAAATGATGATGACGAAAAAATTGTCTTTGAATATACTACAACGTACAATAAAATATCTAACTTAAAAAAAATACTTCCTAACCATTCATATATACAATATACTGCAACACCACAAGCAAATCTGTTATTGGACCAAAGAGATATGTTGCGCCCTTCATGGTGTGAAGTTTTAGATCCTGGTAACAATTATACAGGTGGTGAAAGATTTTTTAATAATGCTCTTGATTTGATTTATGAGATTGATAAAGAAAATGTTAAAAACCAGGAAGATCCTGAAATGCCAGAAAATTTGAGGCATGCTTTTCGTCTTTTTCTCATTGAGTCTGCTCTTTTAGGTTACGATTTTAAGGGCAAAAATAGAATTAAAGATAAAGTAGAGAAAACTTCTATGATGATCCATGCTGATAGATTAATAGTTGTAAACGATATTTATCTTAGTTGGCTAAAGGCATACAATAAAAATATTATAAAAGATTTAGATGATAATCAGGAAGAAACCATTGAAGATTTTAAAAAGATATTTTTAGATGTTAAGTTAAAACTAGATAATTATTTCTCTGTTTTTCCAGATTTCAATGAAGTGATAGAAAAAATAAAAGTCTATGTCATCGAAGAACTTATGTTTTGGTTTGTAGCTGGAAAAGAAGATAATGAGGTAAAGTGGAAAAGTGGCTCACATCATGTTTTAGTTGGTGGTCAGAAATTAGACAGAGGTTTTACTGTTAAAAATTTAATTGTGACATATATGCCTAGAACTACTGAAAGTAAGTCTAATGCAGATACTATTGAACAAAGATGTCGTTTTTTTGGCTACAAAAAAGATTATATTGAAGCCTGCAAAGTATATATTCCCCAAGAATCTATTAATGAATTTGAAGAATATGTTGAGTATGAAAATCATCTCAGAGACTATTTAAAGAATTATTCTATAGATGAGTTTTATGATAATGATCGTCTAATGAAATTTTGTAATCTCAATCCAACATCCTCAAATAAGATTCCAGGGGAGTTGTATCGTAACGATTTTAGAAGTTTTAACTATTTTCAACCTGATTTTGAAAATAAAGAACATAACGATAAAATAACTAATCAATTTTTGAAGACCTCATCCAAATTAGGGATTTTAAAACCAGTAGAACCAGAAAATCATCAAAAGGATAATGAACATATACTTTTCGAAACAACAAAAGATGAAACAATTAAAGTATTAAATAATATAAAATTCAACAGTAAAAGAGATCAACTTACTAAATCACAAATTTTAGCATTATTAAACAAAAATAATAAGAATAAAAAAGTTTGGTTAATTCAAATTGCACACAATAGAGATGCAGGTGGAGGTAGGCCACGTTCAATTAAAAATGATGGAAGAATCAAATCTTTAGCATCGAACCGACCACCAACTTTTGGTGATAGAGATTTATTAATTAATACTTATGACTTTAACAACTTTAAAAAATTGTATAATAACGAGCCAATTATACAATTACATAAAATAAAAATTAAGGATAATCAAAGTTACCCTTCTAATTTAAAAAAATATGTAGGAAAATCCCTGAATATTATTGCTACAGTTTTTCCAAGTCATAAAAATGATTCATCTTTTATATCTGCATTATATGATTAACAAATTAGAAATAATAAAAAAAGGAATAATAATGGATGATAACATATACCATGTCATTCCATTTGAGGGTTACAAAACTCATTTTTTAGGAATAAATAATGATAATCATATAGCATTATTACTAAAAACAGAAAACACGAGTAATATAAGTTTTGTAAATTTTAAAGGTAAAAATTTAAGAATACTATTTGAAAGAGAATCTTCTGTAAACTATAATGGAGTTAACGAAAAAGATAGGTTTACAGTTCTTCATTTAATTTCAGACAAAAGAAGTACTAAAGATTATTTTATTGAAATATGTAAATTATTACTTCATAATCTAGGTGAAAAACCAAAACTAAAACTGGTTCAAAAACAACTAGAAAATGTTAAAGATATTTTTTTGAATCTTCATAAAAATAGAATAAAAGAAGAATTAGGCTTATGGGGTGAGTTATTACTTATATCCATTCAAAATAACAAAGAAAAAGCAATAACTTCATGGCATATGAATGCCAAAGATCGTATAGATTTTAATTCTGGTTCTGTTAAAGTTGAGGTAAAAACCACTCTTTCCAATGATAGAAAGCATGTATTTAAGTTAAACCAATTAAGGAATCACTACAAAGAAAATGTTATTATTTGTTCAATAATGACAGTTGAAATTGAGAATGGCTTATCCATAAGGGATTTGTTGCAAAAAATAGGTGATGACATTAATTCAAATATAAAGCTAAAGTTAGAAGAAAAGATTTCTTCAGTATTAGGAAATGAAATATTATCTCTAAATTTCAGATGTTTTGATGAGAATACCGCTAGAGAATCGTTAAGATTATATAACTCATTTGAACTTCCAGCAATTGAAAAAGATTGTTTAAGCGAAGATATTTCAAAAATAACTTTTACATCTAATTTAAATAATACTAAGGCTTTGAGGTTAGAAAAGGAAAAATTATTTTCCTAAATTTTTAGTTATTTTCTCAAATTCATCCATGATTTTTGAAAGATTTTTTTGACCATTTTGATAGGCAAAGTTTAGATATTCTTGAGAAGCATCAAATATTTCATCATTATTTATTAAAGTTATTATCCTTGATTTATGTTTTTCTGGAACAATACTTTTATTCCAACCAACAATAAGACTTTCTTCTTCAGATATAGGATGTAAATCTTTATATTTTAATGTATTATGGTTGCCATATCTTTTTTCTTTGCTACAAATAGGACAAGAAGTACCATTTTGTCTATTAGCAATTGAAGCTTTCCATTCATGATTTTTATCTAAAGCACATCTCCACCAGACTTTTATGTTACTACTTTTAGTAACCTTCAGGGCTGTTAATGAGCCATTCTTATTAGGATGCCACTCTTTGGCAAGCAAAGGAGAGTGTGCGGCAAGGGAGTTTATTTGTTGTTTGCATTCAGGACAAGACCCTAGCCCCCTTTGCCTACTTTCTACTGTTGCTAACCATGTGTGCTGATTGTTTTTTTTGCAGGTCCACCAAACTTTTTTATATGTAGATTTAGATACATCAAAAGCTGTTAAAGAGCCATTTTTTGTAGGATGCCATTCTTTAGCAATTTCAGGTGAGCATAATGCAAGAGAATTACATATAGGACATTTATCGTCTTTCAGTAAGCTACCAATTGTGGCTTCCCATTTGTGTTTTTGGTTGATATGACATTTCCACCAATATTTTTTGGTGGATCTATAGTAAATTTTTTCCGGGATATTGTTAGAGTTCTCTATTGGATGAAATTTTTTGGCAATTTTAGGGTATTTATAAAGTAAATTATTTGTAGTGGTAATAACTTTACCATTACAAACCGGGCAGTCACCTGATCCCTTTACCATTTTTTTTGCTGAAGTTTGCCATTCGTGATCACCACCTTCAGGACATTTCCACCAAAATGATTCTTTTGTGCCATTTGTAATATCAAAAGGTGTAATTTCTTCATTTTTGGTTGGATGCCATCTATCTATTAGTTCAGGGTTAGTTGTTGCTAAACAATTTGACATTACAACTTTCACTTTGGCACACATGGGACACCAGAAAGGTTTTTTCCTTTTCCCTGTTTTTTTAATACTGTCTTGCCATTCGTGATCATCATCTTCGGGACATTTCCACCAAACGATTGCGTTACTATCTAGGTTAAACTGTTTGATAGATATATTCATATTTCTAGTTGGATGCCAGTATGGAATTAAATCAATTCTCTGTTCATCTAAGGTGGGATTTCTTTTTACATTCGTTATTTTGTCATTTTTTTTCCTTAATATTTTCATCTCGCGTTTCTTATTTTGACTTTTATGAATGTGATTTTGAGATGATTTTGCTCTTTCTTTCTTACATTGTTTACAAGCTTTAATCTGCAGTTGTGCAGATGGCAAAATAAAACTTCTACCTCCGGTTCGATTAAAAATATTACGAACTGATTCATACCATTCATGACCATTGTCGCATTTCCACCAAATTTCTTTATCGCTACCAGGTTTTATTTCTGTTGGCTGTATATTGTTTTTGGTTGGATGCCAATATTTTGCTAATCTAGGTTTTACTGATTTTAATGACTCAGAAATGTATTTACAATGAGGACATTTAGCATATGGCCGTTCTGTGTGTTTAATTTTAATTGATGACTGCCATGAATGTTGTTTTTCGCATTGCCACGTAATTTCTTTTTTGTTTCGCATCCCTATAACACTCCAGTCCTCATTTCCATATTTAGTTGGAGAATATAAAATATCATATGGTGATATTCCATTATTTAGAGATTCATTATAAAAACTCTTAATCTCTGGCCTTAGGGTAATCAAAGACTTTTCACAATATTCACAATTTGGTTTTTCTTTTCTTGAGGAAACGGTCATCTTCGGTTTATGATTTTTACTCTTTTCACATATCCAATAAAACTTTTTCGATGAGTCATTGAACCATGTGCTTTTTGGATTATAATTTCCATTTAATTCATAATCCCAATATTTAGCTATGTTAGGCTCTAAAAATGCTAATGAATTTGATTTAACTACTACTTGCCCTTTACACATAGGGCAAGATTCTTTTTTATTTTTTAAATCATAAATTCTGGACAATATTGTTGCTTGATAAACATGATCTTCTTGATTAGAATTACATTGCCACCAGAACGTTTGTGTTTCCTTATGATTTTTATTGATTTGACTACTTACATTGTCCACTGTGAAGCAACCATTTTTTATTTTAATAAATTCCGCAGCTAATGTTGGATATAAAAACGATAAAGAGTTTTTTGAATTAACTTTAAACCATGAAGGAAAGTTTTGTTTAAGAAATTTAAGCATTTATATGTTGTTTCAAAATAGGCTTAAATATACATATTTTATCATTTTTTTTAACTAAAACTATTTATTGGAATAACTATTAAACTGTAATTATTTATAATTGACCTAACAATTGATTTAACTTAAAAAGTAGGGGTAAATCTAGGTATTAAATAAGTCATTTGAAACAATCCAAATATTTTTTTGATTGTTTCAATTTATAATCGTTTAATTATCCTTAGATTTTTTATCCTCGAAAAATATATTATATGCACCATAAATAAACACTATAAGGACAATTATTCCAAGAAAAGACCCGTAAATTCCTTCGCCTCTAATGTTATTGTCCATAGTACCGACCCAATAAAATACAAGTCCTAAAAATAATATTACTTTAATTAACTTCATGTATAATTTTATTTAAAAGTAGGTAAATTTATTTAAAATGAGTGAGTTGTAAATCGAATGATATTACTGATTTTTAACATCTGTCAAAAGCTATTTAAATCTTTGCATGGAAAATATCGGTAAGAGGAAAGTAGAAAAGATTTATTTTAACAAACGCTCCTAAGCATCCTCAAATAATCCTGGATTACCAACTTTATCTCCCTATATCTTCGGGATTTTTCATTGGTGCCTTCTTCCAAATATAGCCTGCGATTTATTTCTATCAAAATAGAGGAGACTCTCTTGTCTTTTTGGTAGTGTTTAGTTGGAACCATTGATCCAGTGTATGGCCAATCTGTTCCGACACTAAAACCTCGATCTTTAAAAAACTTTTCGCTTAGCAATACAGAATGTTTTGGTGTATGAAATGCGTCAGTTCCTATGTTTATGTCAGGTCTATTTGGTTTGTTGTCTAAGGCCCTTTCCAAGGGAAGATTAGGAAATGAATGACAATCTACAATGAAACATTTTCCTTGTTCCTTGATACAATCATCAACAGCTTTCTCTAACTTATTGTGATGTTTCCAATAGTATTTGTTTAGAATGATTTCTCTCAAATCAGGTGAAACTTTTCTCATCAGGCTTCCATTATCTAGAGTGGTGTATAAGACGCCCATTCCAAACTTTGACATCACTTCTTTTTCGTCCTCTGAGAATCGTTCTGTGTCACAAAATATACGTGAGAAGGGTGCTGTAATGTCATTGTCTGTTTTATTTTGAAAAAGGTCGTCAGTATACCAATCTGTTAATTTTATTAATTCAGCTTCCAATGTTTGTTTAGAAACTTGATAACCCTTCATATTTGGAATATCTATGGAAGAGTGGGGGATGTGCAGTATTAGCTGTTTCATTTAAGATTTATTTGAGAGTAATTTTTCAATTCTTCTTTTTCCCTCATTCCCTTCGGTTGAGGTTAATTTTAATTGGTATACATACTTCATCAGTAGTATATGTTTTTCTTGAGTTTGAAGAATGAATCCAGATTGGTTATTCACAGCGTAAGATCCTCCAACGATCCAATTGTCCTCAGTCAGATATAAAACCTGAAAATCCGCAGAATTTGTAAAATCGAGCATGGTAGTTAATCCAGTGTGTTCAATTTTTATTAGTGTATTTACATCAGATAAATCCAAGTCGCAAACACGAATATTATTCGTTTTGCAAGTTGTCTCGCTCACATCGATTTGAGTTCTGGAGTTATTCCAGTTAAAAAACATTGTTTTTCTATCCATAATTTTAGTTTTAACTAAAAGCCAAAAGACTTTTAATTCGTTAGTAATTAAAAAATGAATTTCGAAAAAAGGGGGTAAGGTGGGTTACGTTAATTTTGACCTTGAGTCCGCATCGTTTTACCACCGTGGTGTCTTCACTCGGTTGGTATTTAACTTTCGTTAAATTCGAAATACGATGTAAAGTTATGATAAATTTTGAAAAAAAGAAAGAATGTTTCAGTAGATTAAAGTTAATGTAAACCAACTGATTATCAATCTAAGTGCAATTGTTCTTTCAATAGATTCAATGTGTCGTTACATTTATTTCCATTAAAATATTTTAAAATCACATCTTGAAATATGTTGTTTTCAGATTGAATGAAATCAAATAAAGTCATACATGACTTCAGTTTTTTACTATCAGTTGAGCCCAATATTTCGTATGCTGACTTGTTTTCGAGAACCTCAAAAGTCTTCGTTATTTCGATAAGGTTCGAGCCTAGAATTGGGTGGTTTAAATAAAGTATAGCTTCCTCTTTGCTTTTTAAAGCAAATTTAATCGAATTAGAGCTTCTTCCGAGTCCTAAAATTTGTGGAAATACATACCACATCCAATGACTTCGTTTTCGTCCATTATTTATTTCATTAAGTGCATTGTTGTACCACAAAAATTGAGCATCAATAAATCTTTGTAAATTGTATTCGTCTTCCATGTTTATTAGTCTTTCAATTCAATTGCTTTATGCAACACATTTATCCTATTTAATTTTATTCCTCTTCCGAAAAACTTCTAATCTTTAGTGTCGTCTTCGTCATCCCAATATGTCCATTTCATACCATCAACTTCACCGCTTTCTCCTAATTCCTTCCTCATCAGTTTCTTTTCTGCTTTTTCGGTTGAGCCTAATAAATAGATTTTTAAGATGGCGCTAGGTTTCAAAATTTTAAAGAATTTTTTGAATTTTAATGTTAATGAAAACAGAGTAAGAGGCCAAAGAAGAACTAAGAAAACAAATCGTATGATGCTCAACCGTCTGGAAAATTCAATATCACCGAAGAAGTGAACGATCAAAAAGTAGGATAAACCAAATGAGAAGTAAAAATAAATAAAAGCCATAGGTGTGGTTTGAAAAATTGATTAATTAAGGATTGCAGGAAATTACGAATACTAATTGTCTAGAGTTTTTGAATAAGCTAAAATACTTTCAAACTCGTCAGTTAATTCCTCCGGGTTCATTCCAAACACCATCTCCAACAAATGCATTCCTGGATTTTTACGACAAAATTCAAAGATTTCTTCACTGGCGTAATACCCCATTGACTCAAGCAATTTCATTGTGTCCTGTTTGATGTCTACTTCAGGAGGATAAGTGACAAAAAGTTGGGCTCCATCGAAAATGATTTTTCCATTGTTTTCGAGTTCAATAGTTGCATCCATAACGGGTTTAAACATATCTGTTTCAAATAAATCATGAAGATCTAGGTGATGATTTGTTTTAACCCATGAAGGTTCTGTGTCTTCAGATAATAAACTGACAACTTCTGATCCATCAAACCAAAATAACTCACGAATAATAAAATCTTTTTGTCTAAAAAATATAGCAGATTGTCCGAATCCAACGGAACTGATTCCAATTGTATTGTCATCTTCGTAGTAAGCAAAAAAGTTTCTCATAATAGTTTGATTCGTGTTAAGTAAATTATTCTGTCTAAGTTAAGAACATAAAACAAGTCCCTGTCTTTTTTTATTGCGTTATTTTAAAATATCTTTTGAATTCTTCTTCAGAAGTAGTAGCTTTAAATTCAAACTATTAACTACCCTAAATCCCACAAAAATGGTTCAATATTTTTTACATTGTATTAGAACGTATGGCAATATAGAAGCTGAGTGCTCAAAGTGTGAGTTAGTCACAAATTTCGCAGGAGTTTTAATAATCAGAACTGATAAATTAAGAATAAGAGAAAGACAATATCAGTGTCAAGATTGTGGGGATTTAATTTATTCGGGAAGTTTTCAGGAAGATGGAATAACTGTTGGTTTAGAGGAGCGATGCAATTGTGGAGGACAATACAGAAGCGATAAAAATATATTTTGCCCAGGTTGTCATCATAGAAAGGGAGAATTAAATAGAACGGAGGATTATATTGCAATCTCTCAGGAGGAGAGCGATAAGTTGCATGAGCGACATGGTAACTAATCAAATTTTAAAATGTAAAACCATGAAAAATAATTCAACACAGTTTTTTCTTACACTATTTATAATTAGCCTATTACTTCTCGGTAGTTCTTGTTCTGAAAAACCAATCTCAATTTCTGAATTAGAAAAGGAAAGTATTTTTCTTGATGCTTTAGATAGCATAACTGATAGCTCAAAATTAGTTCTTGAATTGAAAGATATTTATAGGGCACATAAGATTCATAATCTTTTAGAGGAACAGAAGGATTTTATAGCCATCGATTCAACACCATTTTTAATTGCTTATTTGGAGTCAAATGCCAAAGAATGTGATAGCTTATATAATCTGTATTCGTTTCATGATGATTCATTGGAAGGCATAGTGAATCGATATATCTATGCTGATAAATCAGAGCTTGAATTAAGGATAAATAATTTGAAATTATCCTCTTCTGCTAAATCTGACACCATGAATAAGGAATTAACGGCTTATAACGATGGAGTAAGAAGCGATTTTTTGGATTACCTAAATGATAACTACAAAACCGAGAGATTTTTAAGTTTATCAGCCGATGAATACTGGAGAAAAATTGACAAAAAACAATACATTAAATCCTTAAAGTTTGAGGAGTATAAGAAATTGAAAGAAGAGGACCCAAATCAAGCTGTCGAGAAGATTTTTGAGATAATAAAGGAGTGTGATAATTTTCAAGAAAAAACAATTTATGGAATTGACTTAGCTGATTTTTACATGACTGGCGTGTTGGATACTGATACTATCTTAGGAGAAGAATGGGCAAGTGATCATTATCAAGTTATAATGGATGCAAACAAATATGGTTTGTATTTATTTGAAGCATGGGTAAAATGGAGAGCAGTTACTCAACATATGGATTACGGCAGCTCCAAATATTCATTAATTCCTAATGAGTTGTATAACACTTGGCGAGATAGAATGGCGTATGTTATACTAAAACAAATCTCCATGCATCCCGAAGACCAAATGGCCATTAACCAATTTTTATTGTTCGCATCCCATGATGACATAAAACGTTTTGGCGCATATCAATATGGAAATCAGAATGTTATTGAGTTTTTCGAATTGTTTAAGAATTGAATTTTGAGTCTCTACTAAAGCTTAAAATAATTGTAAATTACTTTAAATAATATGCGATACTTTACCTTGATTTTTTGTCTTTTGTTGTTTTGTTGTCATTCACCGAATCAATCAACAAAAGAAAAATCTAAATTGTCAAATGAGATTAAAACAGTAGAGATTGATAAGGATACTAATATTTATGGGGTTAGTATTAAATCTAAAATAGAGAATATTAGAATACTTATTGAATGCTTTAAAAATCATGATGTTGAAGGAGTTTCAAAACTGGTTAAATATCCTGTGGCCAGAGATTTCCCAATCCCACCAATAAATAATGCAATTGATTTTCAAAATAGATTTGAACAGATATTTGATTCTTATCTTTTAGAACCAATAATAAACTCAGAAGTTGTTGACTGGCATGAAGACGATTTTGGTATTTGGCTGTTTTGTATCAGGCCAGATAATAGTTGGGATCGAATTATGAAATTAGGGCATGAAGGTTTAATTGAAGAAATTAGACACTTGAGTAAATCTGAAAAAGTCTATCGGGAGTTATTGATTTCAAAAGAAAAATTGAAGTTACATAAGTCATTAAGAATATACGAGGAGCCTTATTTAAAGATAAAAACTAAAGATTACCTTGTTCGAATAGATAAAATGAAAAATGAAACATATCGTTATGCTTCTTGGAAGATTGGTAAGCAGGAAAGTTTCAAGCCAGATTTAATAATTGGTAACGGTACATATATTTCTTCAAGTGGAGGAGGAAGCGTTGTCTTTGAAAATAATGGTATTGTTTACGAGTTAGAACACCATTTTATGGGAGGAAGAAATTCTCCGGAATATTCGCTAAAAGTAAAAAAAGGCGAAGAATTAATTTTAATTCAAGCGGGTCACTCAAATTACAATCCTTCTTTCGAATATTTTTGGCAAATCCAAAAAGATTTAAGGTTATTGCTCTCCAATTATAACTTGTCTAAGAATGATTTATTTAAAAGGTTAGACCCGTGTCAATTAAATTTAACAAAAGATGATGTTAGTTCTCAAATTTTTAAAATAATGAATCGTTACGATGAGAGTATTTCAGGTCTTATTTGGCAGATTGAAAGTATAGATAAAAAATACTTTTGGGATTAGGTATTACGAGGGTTTTATTGGTTAAACTGTTTTTCTTGTCTACAATAATCAAACTTTTGGTTGAATGTATCTCACAAACTCAATAATAAAGCTCAGATGAAATATTAGGCAGATCGATTTTATTGTCTCCAGGGTAAAAACCATTCATTTTTGGCAGTTTAGAGATTTTATAAAAAGCTTCTTTTTTAATGATATCCGGGTTGTTGCTATCACAGTTACCGATTTCTTTTTCATGGATAAATTTTCCGGTGGATAAATCGCAGCTATATTTTTCTATGTAAGGACAATGAGAGCCAAATTGGATACGAAAATTTGTTAATTTGAACTCACCTTCAATAAGTTTATAATTGTGCTGATAGTACCATTTTGTTGATGATCCTCCAAAATGATTAACTCTAATATTATTTTCCTCAATTACAATTCCTACGAATGCGTCTCCAAATACTCCACCATGTTCACTTGGTAAAACTGCACCGATGGATTCTTTCCATAATTCCCAATGGCCTTTGTTTTTCTTGTAAAAGCATAATTTTCTTTCCTTTCCAAAATCAGTTTCTATGTCGGTATGATAGATAATTATTTTTTCCTCAATTCCATCGTTGTCTAAATCTCCAATTGTTTCTGCAAGAATAGTTTGATGACTTTCTGATTTACTTACACTTTTTTCATTTGGTGTCTGGTGGTTATTTTCAATTTCATTTTTGCAATTAATTGCTGTAATTGCAATAAATACAATATATAGGTATCTTATCATCCTTTTGTCTTTGATATGTGTCTTGCCAATATATGAAGTTTGATGATTTAAACCAATGCAATTCATTTAAATTTAATGCTTTAAACAGATTAGACGCTTTAATTTGAAATTACTGTCGGCCATAATTATTTTGACTTTAAGCATCAAAAAAAACAAAATCAGGAGGTTTGGCTAAATTGGGTTTTAATAGAGTTTAAATTTCATTAAGTTTAGATAAAATAGCTAAAAAGTTCTGATGCAAATGATGATTTACTTGTCATATAATTATCACCTTCAGTTTTAATAATATTTCTTTTGTAAATATCTTTTATTGGGTCGTAAATTAAAATAGAATAGGAAGTACAGCCCATATCACAACCTCCAAAGTAACTATCAAATTCAGATTCAGCAATGTCCTGTGTGATTTCGTTTAACTTGATGTTAGTCAAAAAAGGCTCCACAATTCTCTTTTTTGAATTGTTTATGTTTTTTAATAAGTCCTTTCTTTTAATTACCCCATCAGTTTCACAACCCCAAAAGACTTCATTGCTTAATTCTTCTGATGATGAGAAAAAAATCCAATCTTTGGGATTTTGATATTCAATAAGAGAGCCTTGCACCGGATCAATAAAATATCCTTCGTGGTTTTGGCCCCAGGCTAAATTAAAATATTCATAATTCAAGAAATACAAAGGAGTATTTGCATCTGTATCGATACTAATATCGGCTATTGTTTTTGACTTTATAGATTTAATTAAACTCTTTAAATTACGTAACATATTTTATTTTTAATTTACCATAACGGTTAGTTTATGAAAAGTAGGCGACTTCGAAGTACTGAATTTTCGGTTAAACACAGGTTGCAGCTCTTTAGGTTTTGCTGAAGTGTTGGCATTTTTTCGTTCATTTTCCTGTTCGTTTTCTGTTGGTCATGTCGTAATAGGTGAGTCATAACGTTTTGGCTAAACTGCGCTTTTAATGCAGTTTAGGTTTTGTTAGGTGTAGTTTTATGATAAAGATTCATCCTTTTTGTTCTCGCACCATTTACCTTGATAAATTTCACCATTTGCATATGTCATTTTACCAATGCCATCTCTTTTATATCCTCCTGCTTGATCCGCCTCGCCCTCATAAATATCTCCTTCAGACGCAACACCATAGAAGGTATTTGTTGTGTATGTTATTTTTCCAAAAAATCGTTGACTAAACACCCCAAATCTTTCTACCAATCTAATCTTGCCTTCTAAAATCATATCTGAGTAAACCCATCTTCCTTTACTTTTAACGTGGGAGCGACACTTTTCCATTTTTTTTGTGTAACTATTCCATACTTCTATAACCTCATATGAACCGTTAAACTCGAAATTTTCTCCATTGAAAGAAACGTTATTATCAACTGTGTACTCATGCTGACCGCATATCTTCCCATTTTTCCAATTACCTTTCGTTATGCTCTTGAAACCTAGTTGATCCGTGTTTTTCTCTGTGCCATATCCGTGTTTTT
>Ga0209555_10001040_pt1 | contig 22195 bp, 3 predicted proteins | sample SaaInl85LU_5_DNA_FD_184643 | JGI IMG/M metagenome (GOLD analysis project Ga0209555, IMG submission 184643) | Marine microbial communities from expanding oxygen minimum zones in the Saanich Inlet - ESP_85LU_5_DNA (SPAdes) (version 2) | ecosystem: Environmental > Aquatic > Marine > Intertidal zone... | reverse complement strand
TGTCTGAACCTATGGTAACACTACGGTAGATTGTACCTCCAACATTAACCCCACAAGATGAGCTTACTGTTTCCGCAGTTGATCCGTTAAAGAATCTGTACTCCAAAGTACTGCCCACGGCAACTGGAATGGTAACTCTATAAATACTGTCTTCTAGCACAGGAACTAAGTTCATGTTGTAGTTCTGACCAGAATTTGTAATTAACTCAATTCCTCCGGTATTTATGCTGGCTCCATTCATGTTCACCTGGAATGTAGCTAATACGGAATCCGCAGTGCTACCTGTGTTACTACTCCATGATGTTATGTATGGTGCGGTAGCACCTGAGATATTATACGCAATAGATCCATCTGAAGCACCATAGCAGTCTAGTGAGTCCACTAATGAGGTTGCTACTAATGCCGATGGTTCAGAAATGAGCTCATTAACCGAAACGGTACATCCTTGCTCATCAGTAACCGTCATGCTGTACGAGCCTGCGCCTATGTTACTTCTATCTTCAGTGGTATCACCATCAGCCCAGAGATAATTGTAAGGCAATGTTCCTCCATTAACAAATACATCTATGGCACCATCAGTTGCTCCAATACAACTTACCTGAATACCACCTAAGTATTGAACAACTGAGGTAGAAGCAGTCAATAGAACTGGTTCAGTCAATGTAAATGACGCGCTATCAGAACAACCATTGTCATCAATCACTGAAACTACATGCGAACCTGCATCTAGCGTGTCAATTGTTAAACTTACAGCAGCAACTCCATCTATGTAATAGTTGTATGAACCAAACCCACCCGTTACAGTAGCAGAGAGATAACCGTCTGCATTCTGGTAACACGTAAGGTCTGAAGTGCTGTCAATAGTTAAGGCCAATACCGGCGGTTCTCCAATCGAAACTGTATCGAGAACTGAACAACCGTTTGAATCAGCGGCATTTAAGAAATACATGCCCGCTGATGCGTTGGTCAGATTTAATGAATCTGAGCTCCATACTCCTGAACTGTCCGTCCAACTGTACTGATAGTTTCCAACGCCACCGGTGAAGGTGTAAGTCGCGAATCCATCATTCCCTCCGAAACAATTAACATCCGAAGAGTCAACGGCGGTAAGAGAGACTTCTGAAGGCTCAACTACAAGAACACTATCAATTGTGCTACAACTGAAGCTGTCCGTAACTGTAACGCTGTACCAACCGTCTGTTATGTTGTCGATCACATTTGAATCCTGGTTGTTACTCCATTCGAACGTAAAGCCACCTGAACCTGAGGCCTGAACCATAGCCTGGCCCGTGCTGTCATTGTTACAAAGAACAGGAGCGCTTGTCATAACCAACGATGGGATGTCACGTTGAATGAGATCAACGGTTTCAGATGTAGCCTTACATCCTATACTGTCTGTTATAGTAACGTAGTAACTATTAGATCCTGTTATGATTGAATCAACAGTTACCGCATTTACAAAGTCTATCATCGCGTAGCCTCCTGCATCGTTTGTTACAGTGGCACTACAATTTGCAGTGAACGTAGACATCACTGTCCCTAAACCAGTAGAAGACGTATTTTGATACGATCCTATCATGACCGTGTCTTTCATTACTTCCAGACCTATCTCAGATACATATAAACCGATGGCTGATACCTCTATAGAGTATGTCTCGCCACTCGTTAAGGTAACTGTTTCGATATAGGAAGACCCTGCGGTAAAGCCTGAGCCCAACGTATATAGTACCGTTCCTGCTGTGTCTTTCAGCTGCGCGATGGCTCCATTCCATCCATCACCGTAGCTGTCCGTAAGCACAACATCAAAGGAACAGCTCTGCGGTGTAGGAGAAGGAGCAGATGCTTGTTTGAAGTACCACTCATATTGATCATATCCTGCAGTAGCGGCTATAATTAAAGAGTCGAATGTTCCAGCACAGTATTGAGTCGTATCGCTCACAACTAATAAGTTGTTTGGTGCTGGGTTAACCTCTATAAAGACGCTATCTGTTTGGACAGTACAATTCTCTTCATCCATTACGCTAACAGCATACCATCCTGTAGTTTGGAGAGATATCGCTGATGTGGTGTCGCCTGTACTCCATAGGTAACCAAATGACGTCGTTCCGTTTGAAACTGCTTGAGCATACAGGCTATCGCCTTCACAAACCGTCTCAGCCGTAATACGGCCACTTACGTTGCTTATTGCGGCTAGTGAATCTGAGACTAGAATATTATCCAGACCCATTTCACTTCTTGGACCACCAACGCCTGCAGTTGCTTTCCAGCGCACTTGAACGGTTTGATTAACGTAACCGTCTAATGCAACAGATTTTGACGCCCAATCATAAGTTGAATCGGTACCACTTCTTTGCCAAACAGTACTCCAATCTGCATCTCCAGCCGCTTTCAGCTGTAATGCTAACACACCCATTTGATCAGATGTATTTGAGGAATCTGCATAAACATCAACCATATGATATTCGAAGGAAAGCTCCGGATTCGTCATCCCTAAAAGATTGATACAGCCTAGCTGCAAGTACCCTACTTTATTCTGATCTGTTAATGATGCTGGGTCAAATTGATAAAAACCTCCAAAGTAGTTAGAATCGGCATCGTAATTAGGTCCAGTGTAGTCCTGTAAACTATCCCATCCTTGCTGGTATTCCCATTCTAAGAAGTTATTACTGTACGTAGACCACTCGCTATTATTTAATGCGCTCAGCGTATCCACCGCACTGTAATACGGTAATATTAGCGTTGTATCACAACTGCTATTATCTGCAACTAGGTTTCCATCTGTAGACGTCAGCACTCTTCCATTAAGCTCGATGACAACGTCAGGAGGTATATTTATGCTAACGTCAACAGTATCAACGCCTTCACAACCTGAGGGTGAAACTGCATACACATAATACGATCCGGATTCTGTGAACGTCGCTAAGGTATCTGAGATGCCATTACTCCAGTTGTATGTCAGTCCAGACTGTACAGTATCTACTACAGCAATAACGCTATCTCCGATACATCCAGCTAGAACTGGAGATGTTACAAATACTGAAGGCGTAGTATCTAACAAAACTTGAACGGTATCAGAATACATCGTACAAGAAGATGCTGCATCAACCGTTTTAAGCACCACCTCGCTAGGTGAGCTCATAGAATATCTCAGCTGGGTCCCTTGTGATGAACCTGCTACCAACCATGAATAAGTGTCGTAATCATCCGTAGTGTTTAGCATCGTAAAGTCACAAACACGCAGTGTATCGGTAGCTTGAACTTTATCAATACCAAACTTCATATTCGGTCTCCAAGACCAAACATTATTCGCAGAAGTTTGATTCGCTACACTTGATGAGCTATTCGTAGCAACAGAAGAGCTGTTGTAAGACGTTGAATGACCAATCAGATATGAATCCATTCCATTGGTAAAGGCAACATTTGAATATTCGACTTGAACCAATAGATTTTTTGTTCCATCCCAAACAAAACCTTGATCGAACTCGTGAGTATTCCATCCATCACCAGCGGTAAGAACGTTAAAGTCATACACCTGAGTTAATCCGGATTCAAAAGTATATCCAACTTGATTTGAAGTAGTGTTCTTTACTTTAATCTTGAAGTTTTGTACCGCACTTCCCGATGCAATATCAACTTCAAAGCCTAATGAATTTATTGCAGTTTGATCCGTCAATCCTTCGGCTATTAATTCATTTGCAGGGATAATGAACTGCATTTTTGCAAAGCGTTCGTTTGCGCCATAAGGTTTCGGCTCACTATTCAAACCAGTAGATTGATTAGTTCCTTCAATGTAAGAAGTAACCTGCTGGTAAGTCCCGCCAATATTAGTGTTAACATTTGAAGCAAAAATTGCTGGGCTCTGAACGTAGAAGACTTCTGCTGTATCAGTGTTTGTACAACCAAAACTATCTATAACAGTGACGTAGAAACCTTCTTCATATGAAGCACTGAGCGTCTGAGTACTCCATGAATTAAGCTGGTCTATTGTCGTCCAATTATACGATACATATCCGGCTCCCGCATCAAGCGTAACTATATCTCCCGCACAAGCACGAACCTGTGGGTTCGTTGTTTGAGTTGTTGTTCCTCCTTTGTCTATATTTCCAGTAATCGAAACTAACGGCAATGAATGAAGCGTTGTAAGCGTTACCGAATCCTCTGCGAAACAATTATCCCCATCCTTTACGGTAATATAATACTCATCAGGATTTAGGTTGTTCAATTTATTTGACTTCGGCCAGTTTGAATTAGATATCGTCGACCAAGTATAATCGTAATAGCCATCTCCTCCTGAGACAATAGCCGCAATAGCGCCATTAGCCTCGCCCGCACAAAATATGTCGTTGTAAACCAGGTTAAGTGTCAAACTATCTTTCCCAGAAATGGTAACCGTATCCGTAAACTCATCACTAGACGATAAGTCGGTAATGGTTACGAGATAGTTTCCTGAATACAGACTGGAATAGGTATAACTACTAACATTTGTTTGATCTGTGAAAGTCGCAGAACCCGTTAGATCGTCTAGTTCATATTTATAGCTCCCTGACCCATTTAGTGGAATAACTTTTAATCTACCATAAGTTGGGTCACAAGCGATATTGTTTCTAATCTCATACGCTGCACCGAAAGTCGCTGAATCTAGTGGGCTCTCCACAGCTCCAACATCTGGGTCAGATCCGGTAGGGTTAGGACGCAAGCCACCTTCTATATCGATCATAGGCATTGTGACTCCTGTATAACTAGAAGTACCAGCACCTAGTCCTTGACTCACAGAGCTCAACATATAGTCCCCTTGCTGAGGGTTGACCAGGTAAAGCGCTTGACCAATAGGTGTTCCAACGATATTACTACTGTATGGGTTATCTATCGAATTAGTTCCGCCGGATACGATAGAATTAGAAATGGTTAGATCACACGTGGTATCATAATCGTCCAAATAGAACGTATGAGCGATGGATGTCCCAACATTTTGTTGCCCTCCAACAGCACTATTGAGGAACAATACATTTGAGTTATTCTGAAGGCGAATTTGATCATTTGCGGATGTGCCGTCAACTACGCCATTCGCGTATACCGTAGCATGAACTATATTGATGTCCACATCATTTAACTCAAGTCCACCTATCGAATTACTTCGGTTTGAAGAGATGATAACATTACTCAATATCGCATCCTCTCCATTATTTGAGATGGAAGCCCCCCCAGCGCCATAGGAGGTCGACCTGTTGTTGACAACCTTGATATTATCAATTTCCAGAGTACCATTGTTGTTACCCCAATTCGAAACATGAAGTCCCCCTGTACCATCTGCAGAGTTATTTACTATCTCAAAGCCTCTTATGTAAAAGTCTTCATTCGTAGATCCCCAGTGACCATGACCGTATGAAATACCACCACCATTACTATTGGATTTATTGTTCTGTATAATGGTGCTTCCGTGACCGTCTATTCTGTACATGTGTTGGGATCGGATACCTCCACCGTCTCCTGAGGCAATATTATTCTCTATTACCGTATTCCATAGATTGAGATAACCGCCATCCATGCCTATACCACCGCCAGAATGGCCTGATCTGTTACCAGAAACTCGCATGTGTTTTAAGGCAATATTCGAATAGTTCATTGAAATACCGCCTCCGCCATACCAGTTCGACGATTTACCATTAGTTATGGTAAATCCAACAAATGCTATTGTATCGGTTGTTGAATTATGGTTTGAAATATCGAAGACTGGATCTTCATCCATTCCATTGACTATGGTATTCGAAATGTGTGACACCAAACCATCCTCGATGTATTCTGAAGCGATTGTTACATATGGTAAATACGAATTCATTAATTCAACATTTTCGAAGTATTCCCCGTCAAAAAGTACAATGGTATCACCATCACAAGAGCGATTCAAGGCCTCTTGTATGGTAGCCAACGGATCGGCGTAAACACCTGTATTGGCATCGGAACCTGTTGTTGAAATATAGTACTTGGACCCTTGAATATCTACAATATCTACAGTATCATAAACCGAACAGCCGGAACCATCAGAAAGCTCTACAATGTATTGACCTGACTGAACGTTTGCATTCCAGCTAGATCCTGATCCTTGATGCACTTGCCATCTATTAGAATACGTACCCGAAGTATCTGTTAAATCTATGTAATAGTCAAACCACTGCTCAGATGGGCTTATGTCAACACCACCTGTAAAGTCCCCGAATACGATCTCTCCTAAGCCTGCGTTAGACGCACAGGCGTTCCGAGACCATAAGTAACCGATGCTTAACGGATTATTGTAAGAAATCGTTTTCGTTATGGTTACTTGTGACAAAGAATCATAAACAGAGACGGCATATTGGCCTAATACATTTAGGGATATCCCTGTTGTGTTTGAAGCGGCGAAGTTTGCAGGTCCTAAAATACTAACACTGTAAGAATTAGTATTAAGAACGCTAACATCTAAATAGTTCCCACAAGTCGTTATGTTAAAATCAAATTCTCCAATAGCCTTATCGCTTTCAACTGCGCCGACATCAACGCTTGAACCTGTTGGTATCGGTCTGGTTTTACCATAGATATCATCCAATGGGGCAAAATAAGCATTACCCTTCCAAAGATGAGAAGATTTACCTAAACCAATGGCCGGTGAAGTAGGAGGAAGAGAGTAATCAGCATTTATTTGAGCCGCTCCAAAAATTACATCGGTCGAATCTATGATAACTGTCAATCCGGAATAAGTGAGGTCTGCTCCTGAAGGAATTAGTGAATTGATAATCTCCAAGGTGTTATTCGAGCCATTATGGTATAGAACCTCTTTAGCGTCAATTATCGTATTAAACAAAAGAATATCTGAACCCGATCCTGAAACATAAATTGCAGCATCGTCATTGTTTGACTCAATCTCCTTGAATGTTGAGTTAATAGCAACAAAATCTGAACCTCCTTCGAGCCAAATAGGATATTGGCTCCATGTTAGACCCAAACCATCATCAAATACTGAATTGACAACAGTCATTTTTGAATTGTTCTCAAGTTTGAATAACGGGCCGTTCGAATAATTTTCCATCATCTTTAATTCCGTAGCATGGAGATTAACATTATGTAAAAATGCTAATCGATGGATGTCTTGAAAATCACTTCCTGAATTCTTGATAGTAACGTTATCAAAAACAACATCCTTAGAATTGTTTGCAGTGATAACTTTGGCGGCAGAACAACAACTTTGGTTTTGCTTCTGCTTAGTGCCACTAACGATTACGTTCTTGTATTCAACTTTATGTTCATAGTTGTCATTAATAGAAATCGCACCTGAGCGCCACCAGTCTTCATAATAAACTTCAAAGTCTTTGATAGTAAAACCACTAATTAGAACATCGCCTGTGGTGTTCACAACACTAACCCCTCCGTAACTGTAATTACTGGAATTATCTTGATCCTCAATTTTAGCTGTTGAGCCTGGTTTAATTACGGTACTCGCAATTGCTGAAGAATCGCCTAATCGCTCATAGTTTGAGGTTAAATAAACACCTTTGGTTACAATTACTTGTTCCTGGTAAGTCCCCGGCAATACATAAATCTTTTGTCCTTCCGACGCAATATTAACACCGTGTTGGATGGTTTTATACGGATTAGCAAATGATCCATCACCTGTGTTGTCATTACCTGTTTTAGCAACATATATTGGTTTGTATATCTGTACGTCTTCAAACGACTCACAATTCGCTGTAGCTGCTTTCGCAGTGTAAATTCCTGGACCAGTAACAAGTAGCGTATCGTTATTCGTTACCGTTCCTGCACTATCAACCCACGAAACGGTTCCTGCATCAGTTGTGGCAACCAATACAATAGTATCGCCGCCTAATAAATCTGCCGTTCCACTATAATTTGTAACTATTAGGTTCGGTGAACTAAATACATCAAAGCTGTATGTTCCAGAGCTAATATCACACGTCTGACCATCGCTACGGACAAACATACCGTGAAGGGTTACGTCCGTATCTGCATAGAACGTATTGTATTCCGTTTCATTTATTGTATCTCCTTGGGCGTCGGTCCAGTAAATCTCTGTAAAGCCCGTTCCATTGGCCGAAACAAAGGAATTTGCCTTCAATTCTATACTGTCACAGAAGGCTTGATTGAATGTGACTGGAGCGTCTAATGAGGGGAACTCGATAATGAACACACGTGTCTCGTTTACCGCACGGTTATATATATTTCCATTATTGTCTTGATATATAAACGGATGTGTAGATCCTGGGCCATTAGGGCCACTAAAATTAGAAATTACATTTCCGTTGAGCCATTCAAAACTATTCGTTGAACTGTTGAACCGACCACCGATCCATACACCACAACAGAAATTAGCAGTCCAATTAGAATGAATCCAAGTTAAATCATTAGCATCATTAGGCACAAATAGACTACCTCCTAAAAATTCTGCCCGTTCTTTTGCTTCTTGCCAAGTCAAAGATTCATTGATTAAGTAATATGCTTTTTCATTACGCATACCTAGATATGTACTAGAAGATACCCCAGTAATGGCTGCCCCTGAGTATAACGGACCCGCTGCGCCCTCCACAACCAACTGCGGAGCAGTTTGGAAATAGATGCTCATCGTGTCTTTCCCAACACAAGTGTTGTTATCGGTAACCTCTACAATGTAATCTCCTGTTTGAGCAACACCCACCGTTTGAGCAGTAGACGCATTACTCCATGAGAACGTATTTGTTCCGCCACCGCCTGTAACATTTGCTGTCAAATTGATGACATTTCCTGTGCCCTCGCACATGCTGGTCAAACCAACTGTACCGTCACTAGCTAATGTGGTAATGTTCACTACAGGTAGTGCGTGATCATAACCAACTTCAACAGTATCTGTAAACGTACATCCGTCTTGATCGCTAACGCTTACATAATATTTACCCTGATAAATCGGATTACCGTTGTAATTATCAGCGTTGTATTTATTTGTTCTTGCATTTGAGTTGTTGTTGTCATTATCAAACCAGCTGCCATTGCTCGGCAAGACTACGCCTGTGGCTTGTGCCATCGACTGTAAGTAATCTACAGAGTAAGTATACTGTGACCCACCTAGTGGATTACCACCGTAAATCTCAAACGTTAGCTCTCCATCATCATCACCAAAACAAGTAACGTCTGTGCTCGTATTTGTAATAGAAATTGATGGCAGTGTGGCAATCGTAATTTCCGTTGAATCAATCTTCGCGCCTGATGTAGCATCTATTGCTACAACCTTGTAGTCGCCAGAAGAAAGACCAGTAGCACTCTGAGTAGCGTTCCATGTCCATGTAGGATACGTGCTGCTCGACCAAGCATACGTTGCCGTACCAGTGTAGTTTAATAAGTTAGCCGTAATCGCACCACTCGTCGTTTGACAGAAACCATTGTCCGTCGTAACAGCAGCAATACCCACTTGAGGGGCACTTTCAGGACTCTCTATCGCGCCAATATCGGGCGTTGTTCCTGCTGGATTTGGACGTGGATTACCATATAAATCCGTCGTAGGGGCAGTGATAGAAATACCACCAACTGTTGCTGTTGAAGCTCCAGCACCTAGTAGCGTCGAAACATTACTTAAACTGTAATCGCCATTAGCAGCGTCAGTGAAATATGGGCTACTAGATAACACATTAGAACTTCCTAATGATATAGTGGTGTTAGTCCCTCCATCTGTTTTGGATACTCCACCCTCAATGAATGAATAGTCTACAGATATTGTTGTATTTGAATTCCAATCTTCACTGGTCAATGCATACTCGTTCGTGCTACCGATAATAGAATTTGCAATAACAATATTCGTCGTTTGATTAGAATATTGCTGCCACATCTGAGCATTATACTTCTCTGTTGGATTGCTGCTTGTAATGTTGTTCCAAACAGTTAGGTTGTTGAAAACATACGTACCCGAAGTATTAGAAAAATTAATACCTGGATGACTACTAGATGTAGTATTATCGGCGACCAACCAGTTATTGTAATACATCTTCTTACCATCACGCGAGCCGTCCTCAATCTGAATCATCCAACTCCCCGCTGTATTGTTGCGAACATCCCAATTAGATAATACAGCATCAGACTGTAAATCATACATGTTGAGATACATGGTACGCGAGCTTGTTGAATTATTTCGAACCTTGACGTTCGCAACATCAAATCCACGAGCCGCAGTAATATGAATAGCGTCACTTGAACCAATATTATTCTTAAACACTAAATCACGACCATAAGAATAACTATAATGTGCATACCATGCGGATCCGTTACTCGTGGATGAATTTCCGTCAAAAACTACGTTCTTTAAACCTATACGACTGCTCGATTCTGTCCATAGCGCGCCACCAACATTTTGATTGTTCTGATTATTTCTGAATACAACATGAGCTATTGAAAGCACTCGCGAATTTAAGACTCTAACCCCACCTGCATAACTACTATTCGTGGAGTTACCATTCTGAATGGTCAAACCTACTAACTGGTTCGTTGCTGTATCCGACCAAGATGAACCAGATTCCCAGCGCATAATCCATCCATTATTTTCACCATCAATTACGGTTGCCGCAATGTGATTCGTATCGTTATCGAACAGATACTGAGAACCAATTACAAGATTCTTCTTTATTTCAAGGCTATCCTCGTAATACGTACCATCAAGAAGGATAATCGTATCATTCGTACAAGCATAATCGACCGCTGTTGCGATGGAGGCAAATGCATCTGTCGCGCTTGTTCCTGTGTTGCTGTTTGATCCAGTTGTGCTTACATAATAGGTGTCGCGCGCCTGATCGGCTATCTCTACAGTATCACCTACAATACAACCCGAGTTGTCTTCAACATAGACAAAGTACTTTCCTGAAGGCATACTAGAACGGGTGTTGTACCATGAGTTTTCATCGATGTCCCATACCCCGTCATATTGAGTGCCGTTTTCATTGTTAATACCAGTTCTGTATTCCCACCAATCGATCGTATTTCTGTCGCCACCGGTGGCTCCTCCCCAGTAGATTTCTCCATTGTCACTAGACAGCGCCGAACAGTTGTTATTAGCATACACCAAATCATACGTTAGTGGGTCATTAAGTATAATATCCTCGCTTATTGTTTGGCTACGATCGGTACTTACTACTTCAAAAGTATACGTCCCTAATGCCGTTGCTAAGTAGGATAAATCTGTACTGACTACCGTACCGTTCAACGACCACGAATAGGTATAATTCGTTGAGTTCAAGACCGTTGCTTCAAGTAAATAGCCACATTGAGACAATAAAACCTCAAAATCACCAACAGCTAAACTATCTTCAAAAGCTCCAGCATCTGGATTTGAACCTGTGGGTATTGGACGATTGTGTCCTCTCAAATCCTTTACCGGTGATTCGAAAGTTTTGCCGCCAACAGTTATGCTCTTCGCTGCAAATCCTATCGCAGGTGAAATGTTCTGAAGCGTTCCGTCACTATTTACTTGTGCAGGCGCCGTTGCCATAGTGATATCTAGAACAGATGAAGCATTTCCTACAACTGAATTCTTAACGTAAAGTGTCGAATTTCCATTACTCTGATCAAAAAGAAGTCTACCTTTTACATCATCAACAACACTATTAATTAAGTACAAACTCGAGTAAGAACCACTCCCGAATCTGAATAAATATCGGGACTCACTTAGGTCAATATTATCAAACGTAACATGATTGAAAGTTGCCGTAGAACTACTATTTAAAAAGGCGACTACACCAGTATTATTATATCGATCTTCTATATCTGTGATACGTGAATTCTCCACGACAAGTTCGGATGAATTCTGAAGATGGAACATACTATTGTCCTGCTTAAAATTCTCAAGAATAGAATTTTTAATTACTAGTTTTCCTTCACCTAAATAAAATGATATTCTTTGATCTCCATAATTAGCTTGACCAATATCCTTAATGTGAACACTATCCATAATTAAATGTCCACCGCCGTTCAGTCCTAAGACAATACCATTATCACAACATTGACGTGAAGTACTTTCTAGAATATTGTTGTTGAATATCGTTGTTCCCGAGAAAGATCCATCCGAATAAATCCCCGCACCTTGATTGTTCTGTTCATGTCCACCTTTAAGGGTGAAGCCAATAATCTTAGAAAGTGTTGAATCAAGGTTTTCTGTGAGGTTGGTATACTCTACCAATCTTCTTTGACCTTGTCCATTTATTATAGTTGTATTGATAGCGTTTGCATCCCCAGTTCTATAGTAATCTGAGGCTATAAATAGATTTTTGTCTACCTCAATAGTCTCGTTATAAGTTCCAGGTAATACATAGATTTTATCTCCCGAAGAAGCTTGATCTATAGCGTGATTAATGGTCTTATAAGGTGATGTATATGATCCGTTCCCTGTGGCGTCTGAGCCTTGTATAGAAACATAAATGGGTTCATATATATTGAACTTAACGGTGTCCGAACAACCGGAGACAGTTCCTGCTACATAATAGTTGCCCTGAGCCGAGGCAGTAAAAGTCGTACTTGTAGTAGCGTCCGACCAAGAAAACGAAGTATTGGACAAACTAGAAGTTGCGGTGAAACTAATTGAGTTACTACCATCGTAGTCATAAGTCCCAGAATTATTTGTCAACGTTACAATTGGGGACTCGTTTATGGTCAACGTATGTTGTCCTGAGGTAAGATCACATGTTGTTCCATCCGATTTTGTAACGCTCACTTCTAATTCTATTGTCTCTGAAGCATCAACCCATAGGGAACTGTTTGTAGAAACGATATTTCCTGATACATCAGTCCATTCATATGCATCGTACATATCATTTGCACTTAACTCTACTGAATCACAAAAAGCATCACCCGACGCAATAATTTGATCAGTCGGATCAAACTCAATTAAAAATGGTCTAGTGTCGGTATAATATAAAGCTTGCCAATTCGTACCATTCACCTCCATGTGAGTGTAATTAGTACTTGGAACATAACTGCCTGATCCACTAGCGTAGGAATTATTAAAATAATTTATTGAAATCTCTTCTCCATTGGAATAGACCCACTTATTGTTCTTCCATTCAATATCGATATAGGTGCCATCACAACAATTGACACTTTGTTTTTTGGCATGAATCCAGTCTGCCTCACCTTGAGATTCTGGTCTTGCTAAGTGACCTCCTAAACTATTGGCATACGCCTGTGCAACATCCCACTGTGCCCAATTACTTACAAAGTAATAATGACTACCTGAGTAGCTACCCAAATATGTTGCATTTGAACCGCCATACGAGCCCGGCAATGTACCTCCTGTATATGCCGCTGGACCTTGGTTTTTAACCACTATTTGAGGCGTTTCAGCAAATTCAATATTAATTGTATCCCGAGCAGTACAACTGTATTCATCAAAAGCTGTGACTATATAACTACCTGTTTCAGTAACTGTTATGGAATTACCAGAACCGCCATTACTCCAAATATAAGTGTCGTAGTTACCGGAGGCTGTAATGGTGCTATTATCACCGTCACAACCTTTCGTTAGAGTAGCCGTAGTAGTGACCGAAGGAGCGCTGAACAATACCTCCATGGTATCCACGGAAACACAGAAATTCGCATCTAACATTTGAACTATGTATTGTCCTGTAGAGCTTACTGATACTGCAGAATTACTTGATCCAGTCGACCACAGTAAAGATTGATATCCTGAATTTTCAACCTCTAAGGTTATATCCGTACCACAACCAACAACCGTGTCTTGTAGAGGCGCCTTTGCTGCTTCAAAATAAATATTGGGTCTGTACTTAGTTTTCTTATACGCAGGAGGGCTTGATTGTCCTATGCTGCTAGTCTGTGTTCCGTAACCAATAAGTGTTGCATCGTAACCAACATCACCTATTTTAACCCGTGGATTTAAATCATCAGAGGACCAACTGTCATTAACGTAAGAAACCTGAATAATTAAGTTAGACGTACCATCCCATGTATAGTCGCTAGAAAACGGGAAATAGTTAACTCCTGAAGAAATAGACGGGTAATACCAATAATCATCAAACTGTGTTCCTACACTCGAAAATGAATTCCAAAGAGAAAGTGTGTTTACACTAGTCTCCTTAATGCGAATTTGCATTTCGCGTACAGTGCTTGTATACCCATCCAGAAAGTCAAAACCAATTTTACTGATTTTACTTCCTTCATTTAAACCAAGAGCAGTTAATTCAGAGGCTTTAACTAAGTATTGTTGAGCGTTTTGTTGCTTATAGCCCCCTATTGGAGCTATCCATGCCTCTATATCTTGGTTAAATGCCCACTTAAAAGCATTTGGCTGTCTAGTGTTTGTGTCAGAACCGTTTCCAACTGAAGAGTTAAATTTTTGTGGATAGTCTTGAGAAGTAATAGCAACTTGGTCCGTATTGATAGTGATATTCTGATATGTTGTACCCGTACATCCAGCAGGTGTAGTTTCCTTAACGTATAGGTATGTCGATTCAGAAACATAAACGGAATCATTATCTGAGAATGATGTATTACTTCCATCAATAAACCACTCAAATGATGAATTTACACCACCCGTTGCCACCAGCAGCAATGAGTCTCCTGAACACGCTGTATTTGTTATGTTATAAAAAGAATCATAACCTGCAATGGTTGGTTGTGGAGTTGCATCAAATGAAATATCTATTGTTCTAGTGTTACCATTTTTATCGTCTGCTTCGAATGTGACAGTTCCTGAACCATAAACTTCAACCTCATTAGTCCAGCTACTACAACAAAAATCACTTGAGGACATATCGCTGGAAGAATAGCTGAAGTTGGTGTAATTACCATATTTCCATAATCTTGTATTTTGACAAAGTGCATTCCCACTAATACTTGCACTATTGTGGAGGTTCAATAAATCAACATCGCCATCTGAATTGTGCTTGGAAATAGTTGGCCTTAGTTGATGCGGAGGGTTGCTACTAACGTTATCATAAAGGTTATAATACTGCCAAGAATTTCCTCCATAGTTCTCATTACTAGTCAAATAAATGTCATTTCCGTCAACCAATAGGTAAGTACGCTCAACCCAATCACCGAATCCGAAATGTTTTGAATAGTTTATTGTACCCGAGGTAGTTATACTATGGAGTGTTTGATCCGATCCTTCGTTTGTCCAATCAGTAACTCCGGCAATAAGTATTTCGTTTGTACCAGGACCTTGTGCTATTGAATAACCATAACTCCAATTTGTCCCAGAAGGTGAAATATGTTTTGTCAGTGATACGGATCCTGTAGATGCCACCTTAACAAAAGCTGCATTATTGCTTATGCTGTAAGGATTAGACTCTCCTGTCGCATAATAGTTGCCGTCGGAAGCTTTTATCACATCATATAAATCTCTCGTCGGTGCAAAAGCCGTCCAAACCGTATCACCTGAAGAGTCAAACTTAATAATTGTACCTCTATCCGAACTACCACCATATCCTCCACCAACTACTATATAATTTGAACCATCTAAAGCAATAGCATTGCCTCTATATGATTCTACTGTAATCCCAGATTGAACATTGAAGGTTCTATTTCCCTTTACCCAATCAATCGTTCCATCTGCTGTATCGAGTTGAGCAATAAGCGTAGAGTATTGCCAACAATTATCATTTTGACCTGTGACAATTAAATCACCAGAGCTATTTACAATTGCATCATTGAAATAACCTTGTAGGGTGTTTGTACAATTACTAAAAGTGTTCGAATAAGTATGGAATGATTTTGTGAAAACGGTATCTCCATTTGCTTTAAGTTTGATTATCCATGGATAATTTGAACTATTTCGCGATGTATAGCCAACACCAAGATATCCACCCGTGGGCAGCTCTACCATGCTTCTCATTCGCTCCGGAAACAAAGTCCCTTCGACATCAACCCATTTTATGGTATCTCCTGTAGAGGGATTAACCTCGGCAAAGAAGGGGTCGTAGTTGTTTTTGGACTGATATCCGTAGATGACCGCGTTACCGTCTGAATTTATCAAGGAGCCTCGCACGTTGTATTGACTCGTGATATCATCATTGACAATCATCTTCTCATACGTAGAAGATTGCCCAAAAGCTGCGTACTGCGAGAAAGCAACAAAAGCCCCTGCGATAAGGAGCTTAAGTTTATTGGTTTTGTTTGAATTCATCTTGGTTTGATTCTAATTCGGTTATTCTATTATGAAGTCGGTTTTCAAAAGGCGTTCGCCATTCGTGATTTCTATAGCGTAAACTCCAGAAGGGAGGTTGCCACGAGATAATTCGTAATACGTTTGAGGTACATCTGGATCATACATGACTAATCTTCCAGTGGCATCATAAATACTTATGCTGTAGCTCTCTAGATCCGGGTTACTCCAAACAACTCTTGTTTGTTGCTTGAAGGGATTCGGGTAAATAATTACGTTGTCCGTTAGAGCGTAATCAACAACATTTGATTCCGTAGTTCCGTAATTATCGGCTTCACCTGTCTTACCAACCGTTGGGTTGCAGATGTATGGATTGACTACAACAATTTTATAAAAAACTAATCCTACGGGAGCGTTTAAATCTGTATAGGTAAAGTTGGCAGCAGGAACATCATCTATTTTAAACATTTGTTTTGGCGAAGAGCCTCTCCAAATTTCATACGTGATAACATCAATCCCTTCGTAACCATCCCAAATGAGATTGACTTCGCCATTAATACCCTCATTTATAGTGAGATGCATTGTTTTATGGATTGGGCTTAATTCGCTTTCATTTCCGCAACTGTCAAGAACAGAAATTGCATACCGCGTAGACGTTACACCTGCGTTGGAGTTCACATCAGACCAAACAGATAAGACTCCAGATGCAGGGTGAGATGCAACGTAATCCATTAAGCCTGTTGTGGGATTTTGCTTATAAATACGGTATTCAAATGTTCTAACTTCTTTCGTTTTATTCCAAATGATTTGGTTATGATTTGATGTATCTACAGTAAGGATACATATCGAGTCTTCTTCATAAGGTTTCCATACGTTAATGTCTATGGTATCTGAGGTAGCGAAACAACCGTTTGTATCCATTACGGAAACCCAAAGAGTTGCGTTGTCAATAACGTCGACTGAATCCGTAGTACTTCCATCACTCCATGTATAATCTTGGAAATAATCCCAAGTCGAGATAGTATTGTTTTCCCCTAAACAGAATGTCGTATCATTTGTCAAGAATAAATCTGCAATAGGATTGGGATAAATAGTCACATCCACCTGGTTGCTGTAATAAAAGCAACCATTTGCATCTTGTGCTATATAACCAATGGAAACTGAAGTGTCAACTGAAACATAATCGCTAATGGCTCCATTATTCCATTGAATAGAAGAATAATTTCCTAATGAGGTTACGATCACTGAATCTAGATCACATGTAGCAGGGTCCCCTACAGTTAACGCAACAGCTGATCTTTCAAAATCATCAACCAGGTGTAGCCTTGTACCTGTGGCAATCCATAATTGGTTATTTAAGTATTCTATGTCATTTAAAACTGTAGAAGATAATGGCGTATTTGATGAGTTGAAGGTCGTTAATGAATCATTTTTGGCATCGAATCTGTAGTAATTAGATCCTGCGATATAAAAAATTACCGAATCATTACCAATGGCAATATTCGATATAGCAACAGATGGGGCAGATGCCGAATAATTTGTAATGGTTCCTGTCACTGGATTCATTGAGGACAAACCATAAGATCCGTTTGCATGACCTAACCAAAGAATATTCCCACTCCAATCGTATTTCAACGATTTAATATTATTATGAGGAAGTCCAGCGCTTGTCTGGTATTGTGTGAACGAGGATCCGTCAAAAATCGATAAACCTGAAGTTGTTGCTATTGCTGCTCCACCATTTGGCATTCTTTCTAGGTCATTGTGTGTATTCGTTGGAATACCCGTAGTATTGAACGATTTGTATGCTGTTGCAGTCGATCCATCGTAATAGACCACTCCGCTTGAAAATCCATTAGACACCAAAAATGAAGAGTCTGATAGTGCCTCTCCTAAGAAATAAGACGATGTCAATCCTTGGGTTGAACCAAAATTTGTCATTGAAGCACCGTCCCACTTTGTCATACCCGCGCTAGTGAGAACCCACAAGTTTCCGTTATTATCTTGGCTCAAATCACGAATACTGTTTGCCGGTAACGCTGAATTTTGATCCGTTAATTGGGCAATTCCTTGAGGACCTTTTACAAAAATACCATTAGAGAATCCCGACACTACCGATGACCCCATAGCTGAGAGGTGTAAGGGTTGATTCGAAGGCATACCAGTATTTTCTCTTTCAAAATTTTGATAGCTCCCTATGGGAGATAAAATATGAAGTCCATTATTATTACCCGCTGCATGATTATTAGAAACCAAATAAATAGAGGAGTCGTGAGCGGAGTATAACGCTTGTGCTAATAAATTTTCAGCAAGTCCATTCATAGAATACGAATGCGTGACCGTACCTGAGTTAGTGAACGTCGTTAATCCAAATGCCGTGCATATATATAAGTTACCGGCAGGATCTTCCACAAATGATCTAATATCGTTTGACGCAAGACCAATAGTATTACTCACATTATATTTCGTCCAGCTGGAACCATCAAATTCAGACACTCCATAAAGTGTACCGATCCATAGCGTACCATTCGAATCTTGATAAAGTGATTTGATATCATCGTTTGCCAAACCATTAGAGGTGTTCTGTTTCGTATAGGTCGTTCCTGTAAACGTACCCGATTGATCGTTGACCACAACTAAACCATCTTTGGTTGCAACCGCCACTGAACTATCCGCCAAAACAATTAAATCTTGCACCGAAACGTTCGGCAATAAACTTGTTGGCACATAAGACCAATTAAGACCTGTTTTAATAGAAACACCAGCTTCGGTTCCAACCCAAACCCTTCCAGAAGCGTCTTCTGATATCGCCCTTACCGAATCTCCTACTAAACCGGTGAATTGCGACTTAAAAAGACTCGCTTGATTGATATCATTAATAAATGTATACCCTGCTGTTGTCCCAATATAGATTCCTGAGGCAGAACGTTCTATGGTTAATACTTCTTGCGAGGCCAATGGAAAGTCAGAGGCTTTAACAAAATTGAAAGTTGACCCATTGTAGAGCACTAATCCGTTCTCTGTACCTAACAAATACTCACCGGTATCAACTTCAATAATTGCATTGTATGCTGATGCTGGTATTCCACTATTTTGGGTATTTAAATTATCCCAACAATCCGATTGTGCTGATGCATTAAAGGCAAAAAATAATGCTATGAGCGTAGCAAAGCGAGCAGTCATAATAAATTGGTTTTAACTTATTAAAGGTAACGACTTATTATCGCGCACAAGTGTCTCGATTTCAACTCTTTTAACAACGGTTTTTGACAACTTTTTTTTTCTTTTAATTCTTATTGATATAAAATGATTAATTATTATCTATCCTGAAATAAACACTTTTGAAAGATTTCCCTAACTAAATCAAATTGGCTTAACTTTATTTGACTAAAAGAGAAATTACACTTGTACCAAGATTACATCATCACAGCAATTTTTCTACTCATCGTTGCTCTCGTCATAGGTGGGCTTACCATTCGACGCTACAACATTCCTTACCTCTACTATTTGGGCGGTACGCTTATCGGCGCAACATTTTTCGTAGATCCCGTCTTAATAGGAAATACCGCTGTTTCCTTTCTTTATCCGTGGTTCCTTCCCTTATTATTTCTGGTGGGACCTGGACTTTATGGTTCGTTCTGTACCATTAAAGAACGTCGCGATAAATGGCACCTGCTCCATTATTTGCCCATGCTCATTGGCTACATCATTCTCTTTGTGCATCTGGCCGGTTTTAATGCTCATTTTTATGAAACCGTTCAACTCGCGCGAGACTTAAAATGGGCGGGGACTGAAATCTTTTGGCCGCTATCCGACAAATGGATCTTGCTCGCATACCCCTTCCATGTTTTACTCTACATCATAGTCAGTGTAAACAAATTAAACAAAATCAAGGCGCGGGTACCCTTCTATGTGTTGCCGGTATTTCAGGCTGTTTTCTTAATCCCGTATTTAGACATTATCTACAATTTCGTTGAAAATGACTTTTTGTTCTTCGCAAGTGGAGAAACCTTGCGCTACATCATGTTTGGGAATGTCTTTCTCATCTTCTGGGACGTTGTAAACATCCGCCCGAGAATGCAAAAGGAGAAAGAGGCTGAGATCAAAGCGTATGAGGCTGAAAAGGAGGCTGCTCGGCAAGCTGCATTAATTCAAGATGCTCCGAAAGAGATTTATCCAAACGCTGGAAAAGTAGCCAATACCGATATCGTTTTTTACATCGAAGCGCTCATTCAAGGCGATGAAGAATTTCCCTTCAACAAACATTCAAGAAAAGCCGATTTCATCAAGCACAGTCCCTTCAAAAACACCGACTGGGAAGCATTCTTTTCTGCCACCAGTACCAATTTCGGTTTCTTTAAAAAATACACTCGCATCCACCGCGCACTCCGACTTATGGAGGAAGGGTATCTCGAAAATCAAAGCGTAGAAACCCTCGCCAAAACCGTGGGTTATTCATCGAGAGCGCCCTTCTATCTGTCCTTTGAGCAGATTATGGGGGAATCGCTCAGTGATTATCGCGAATCTAGCATACAATAATTCGGCTCAATTCGTTGAGAATTCGTGACAAAAGTCGGGCTGAATCGGTCCGCTGGTTTGTAACTTTGAGTAGAAATACAGCGCAGCTGTCCCAATCCTTAGCCTATGAAAGTCTTAGTTCCTACCGACCTCTCCCCAACAGCTACGAGCGGTTTAAAGTATGCCCTTTCTTTTCTAAACAACTACAAGGGCGGAAGCATTCACGTGTTGCACGTTGTAGAAAACGAAAGTATGCGGGGGGAAGCCCAGGGCAGATTAGATACCCTTTGTGCCCTCAACCACGCCAACCACACCACCATCACCAGCCACATCACTGTTGGCGACTTTGAAGAAGAGATTGGCGCCTTTGCCATCACTCATGCATGCAACCTGGTCATTATGGCGACGAAAGGCGTTCACGGCATTCAAAAACTCATAGGCTCGCGTGCCCTTAAAATCATAAGCGAAAGCACCACGCCTTTTATTGTAACTCAGCGTGAGGTTCATGATGATGAAGTGCTCGACCGCATCGCAGTGCCCATAACGCTTGAACGTGAAGACAAAAAGATCCTCAGCACTGTCGCTGCTATCGCCGCACCATTAAAAGCCGCTGTCCTGCTCATCTATGAAGATAAAACGGACGAATACCTTGCCGCGACCATTTCGCGCAACCTAAATTTTGCAAAAAGCTACCTCCGCCAGCGCGGTGTGCAAACCCAAGCCATCGACGTGGGTCACGATCTCAGCTTCGATCAAGCCATAATAAAATATGCCGCCGCACATCAGTGCGACCTTATTGCAACCGTCAACCACCACAACGACGGAATACTCAACCTATTTGGTGCCAATTTCGACCAAAACATCCTCGAAAACGGCGCCCACATTCCGGTCCTCACAGTGGACGCTCGCAACCACGAGCATGTGAACGACATCTTTATGACGACGAGATAAGTTTTCTAGAATACGACGCGCCCAACCGCAAGGAACCGGCACTCTATCTAAACCAGGAAACTCGAAGAATTAAAGGTTATAACGTGAACCCCCTTCCTAGCCGGTTGGGGGTTTTTTTTGTCCAGTACCATAAAAGTATACAGCTGTGGAACTCCCCGATAAAAGGAGCGCCACAGCCGCAAAAACTAATCTCATTTCTGGAGTACTACAGGTTTCGTTATGGTAACACCGTCTTCGGTATGAACGACCAATTGGTACATTCCATTCTCAAAATTACCCAACTCTAGTCTGCAGTTCGAAGGGCAACTACTCAAGGACTCCAGCAGTCTTCCCCTCGCATCATAAATACGAACTGAAGCAACTTTAACTGCTCCCAACTCAAGGGTCACAGCACCGCTTGTAGGGTTCGGGAACAATCTAATCTGATTCGCTAATACTTCTTCGAAACCTATGCTGTTGTAGAACTGCATTGCACTCATATCACCTTCACAGCCGTTGGTGTCTATCACCCGTACGCTGTAATTACCTAGATTCAATGGACGCAACGTATCGTTCGTTTCGCCTTGCATGAGGGTACCGTTAAAGTACCATTGGTTTCCGCTTGCCGCA
>Ga0209555_10001037_pt1 | contig 22221 bp, 19 predicted proteins | sample SaaInl85LU_5_DNA_FD_184643 | JGI IMG/M metagenome (GOLD analysis project Ga0209555, IMG submission 184643) | Marine microbial communities from expanding oxygen minimum zones in the Saanich Inlet - ESP_85LU_5_DNA (SPAdes) (version 2) | ecosystem: Environmental > Aquatic > Marine > Intertidal... | reverse complement strand
TAGAGAGATAGAGTACCATAGAATGAAGGCAGAAATTAAAAGGCTTAAATCATTGGTAGCTCTAAATGATTAAAATCACTTGGTCGTAGAATAAAGTGGCCAAGAACAAAAACCCAACTCAAAAAGTTGGGTTTTTTTATTGACACCCAATAGAGTTCACACAATCGGTGTTAAAATTAAAAGTGAACTTTTTTATCATATATACAATAGTTATTTATTGGATATCCGCTGTTTTGGAATATGAAAAAGTTATTTTTCTTAAAATAAACAAAGGAGAACAATATGGATTTTTTAAAGAAAATTGGCTCATGGGCTGATGAATTAACAAAAATCGGTATTAGTATCATCGCTCTTGGAGTAGTACTTGAAGTATTATTCAAAGGTGCAAACATTCCTTTCTGGCCAAATGTATCAGTAGTTGATAACATCATGGGTATATTGGGAAGTTTGAGTGCTGAAGGTCTATTAGGACTGGTTGGTGCTTTTGTACTTTACCACATTATTAAGAAGTAAATTTTAAACTTAATAATTTCAAAACGCGTTAAGAACAAAACCCTCACAGAAATGTGGGGGTTTTTTATATTTATTAATATGAACTTAACTGAATTCAATATACTTATTTCTACTTCACGAAAATGGACACTTTATGTTTCAACTAAGAAAAAAAAATGGAAATTAATTTGTGATAGATGGAGTATTTTTACTAACGAAGTTGTGGTCGATATTCATATGAAGGGAATTAAAGAAGTTGATAAAGATAGGTGGTATTTAATTGGAAATGGATATTTAAATTTAAAAAAAGATTATATCATTTTAAATGATTTTTATACCAACTCTAATTTAGAAAACATAACAATACCTGATTTGCAAATTTTTTATGGTAACAATTTAGTATTTCCAAAACAAACTTTTCTATAATTATTAATGGCACTTGAACCAAACCAAGGTCATCTTCAGGCTCTCTCTAACGAAAGTTCGAAGTAACCACACAACCTCTCTTCGGAGAGGTTTTTTCATTTACTATATTTATATACAACTAATATGGTAAAATACTATGAGTACAGATTTTGAATTATTCCCAGGAAAGAATCTAAGTGGTCTGTTTAAGGATATCTACGATAACCAACAAAACAAGAAACAAAGAATCTCAGAACTGATTGCTGAAATGAAGAAGGTAATCAGACATGCAGGTGATATGGCAGTTATTGGTCCTATCATCAAAGATTTAGTTGATACTTCAGTTAAGAACGATGATGCTCTAATTAAGATGGCAGCAATTGCTCAACGAATCATTGGTGCTCAACATAAGGCAGAAGGAGATAGTGGATTCCTATCTGATGAGGAAAAAGAACAACTTTTAAAACAATTGGATGAAACCATTGCAGAAGTAGCGGATGAACAAGATTTAAAGGTTGATGAACTTACTAACGAAATAGAAGAACTAAAACAAAAGGTAAATAAATAATGGGAAGAAGAGAATCATCCAACAGTAGTTTTTTATCAAATAGAAAAAGAAAAGAAAAATCATCTACTGGTACCGTTGCTTATGTTCATATAGATGATAGTGAATTTCAAACCATAACATTACCAGAAGGAACAGAGGATAAATTATCTGATAAAGAATTTCAATTAGGATTTGCTAAAATAGTAACTCGAAAAGATTCATCATATGATTTAGCGGATATTCCAAGTTATCCACCATATAATATTGAAGAAGGATTGCCTTTAATTGGAGAAACTGTTCAATTATTAACTGTTGGTGGTAAGGTTCATTATAAAAGACTTTATAATCCTGATATAAACAAAGGTAATGCAGAAGAAGATGCTTTATTACAAGGATATCCAACTGAAGAAGAAACATCATCATCTTCGAATTATGGAGAAACATCTCAAACTGGAACACCAAACTCAGATGGAGATGGTGATAGAAAGACAAAATTTGGAGAATATTTTGAATCAACAAAAATAAGTCCTTTAAAGTATTACGAGGGTGATAAGATAATTCAATCTCGATTTGGCCAATCAATTAGATTTAGTGGATATAATAACGAAGAAAATGTTTTAGCTCCAACAATTATAATTAGAAACAGACAAAACGATAAATCTCTTGAAGAACTTAAAGAATTTGAAATAACAGAAGAGGATATTGTAGAAGATGGTTCTACTATAGCTATAACAAGTGGTGATTATTTATTAGAATGGACACCTGGTACTGAAGAAGGCCCATTCGATACTGAGCCTGTTTATTACGAGCCCCCTTCCGAGCTAAAAGGAACAGACCAAGTTCTTGTTAATAGTGGTAGAATTATTTTATCATCAAAAGATTCTGAAATGATTTTCTTTTCAAAAGGAAATATTTCATTAGTATCTGATGGTAAGTTTACTCTTGATAATGGAAACGATGGAGCTTTTATAGATTTAAATGGAGAGTATAGAACTACTACTAATGATAATAATATGTACTTCTTGGGAGGAAGTGGAGAAATATATCTTAATACAGAAGCAACAACCGAACCACTTGCAAGAGGTCAAACTCTAATTGATATATTAAGTGAAATACTTGATGAGTTACAAGCAGAAATTCATCCAACTCCAGCTGGACCATCATCTCCTCCAACGAATGCTCCTAAGTATGCAGCAATACAAGGAAAATTAGATACGATATTATCAACATTAAATTATACAGAATAAAATGTCATTTTCGGTATTTAAAGCTAATATGTTTTCATATATGAATAATCAACCGAGTATTAGCTCGTATGAAGATTGGGCTGCAAAATTCACAACAGAATATGATTTGTGTATAAAAAGAGGAAAACAAACAACAAACAATATTCCAATATCTCAGCCAAAAAAATCTGATATGGAATCTGCAGTAATAAATGTTTGTAAAAAACATTTATCATACCAAGAAGGTCCTCGAAACTTTGTAGACGATTTGGGAAATGCTTCTATTAAGTATTGGACTGGAGCTAAGTTAGTAGTTGGTATTCCACCTCCAATACCTGCAATTGGAGCTATAGTGAATGTAACATCAACAGCTGCTTATGTAACAAATCCTGGTACATGGTCTCCAACAGGACCAGATAATCCTACTGAAAATATAATGGATTTTTTAGATAAATTTATTGGAGGGGCTAAACAACACATAACAACTGTACAAGGACAATATGATACAATATCTAACTATCCTGGTTTCCCACTTGTTCCTCCTTCTCCAGGAATAAGACCATGGAAAGGTTGGACTGTTCCTGGATAATCATCTATAAAATTATAAAGAATATATTTATATTAAGATAAAAGAAAACAATTTAAAATGGATACTAAGAAATTAGCAAAACTAATTAAAGTAATTGTAGAAGCTGAAGTAGCTAAAAAACATGAATCGTTTCTTACTAAAACTTTTCCAAAGATTTTAGAAGAGGAAGTTAATCGTAGAGTCAAAACTTTATTGGAGGAGAAGGGGGGTGTTGCTGATTCCTCCACTCAAATCATGGAAGAAGAAGTAGACCCATTTCAAATAGCAGAACAAGCACTACAAGAAGAAAGACAACAACCCAAAAAACAGTTTACAAAAAATACTGTTTTAAATGAGGTACTAAATAATACAAAACCATTTTCAGCAGAACAAAGAAAAGGTACACCAACTACTAAATCAGTATTGGATAATTTTCAACAACCTGTAAATGAAAGTATGGATAAAACTGTAACATTTAACTCTCAAGGTGCACAAGGTGGTACTGATATGATGAGAGCTCAAATGGTACAAAAAATGGGTTATGGTGATTTAAAAAAAGGACCAAGTAAAACAGGTCTTGGGGTTCAAACAGGATTACCTGGTTTAGATAGAATTCTAAATAGAGATAATTCTGCACTTGTAAAAAAGTTTAAAAGATAGGAGATAACTAATGGCTTATGTTGTTGGTAGGAAAATTGTAAAAGATACCGAAGATTTTGATTCATATGCTTATGGATTAAAATTTCCATTGCAAAATGGAGAGACGGGATTCTTTGACCAATCATTTACATCATTTGAACAAGCTAGAGCCAATTTGCAAAATCTCTTACTTACTAAAAAAGGTGAGAGAGTAATGCAGCCAGAGTTTGGTACAGGACTACAAAGAGTTTTGTTTGAACCAATTGATGGTGCATTTGAAGAAAAAGTTAGAGATACAATTACAAGAAATGTATCTTTTTGGTTACCATATATTAATATAAAAAACATTGAAGTAGAAATGACAGATGAGTTAAAGGATAAGAATCAAGTTAACTTACATTTGGAATTTACTGTTGGTAATCAAATAGATTTACAAAATGTAACATTTACAGTACAAGGATAATAAAGATGGCATTAAATAGTATCACCAGAAAAACAAACCAAGGAAGAGATATAAAATATCTTAATAAAGACTTTGCTCAATTTAGAAAAAACTTAATTGAGTATTCTAAGACTTATTTCCCAAAAACATATTCGGATTTTAACGAATCATCTCCTGGTATGATGTTCATAGAAATGGCATCGTATCTTGGTGATATTCTTTCTTATTACATAGATGATTCTTTAAAAGAATCGATGATGTTATATGCGGAGGATAAACAAAATGTTATAGCTCTATCTAAATACTTAGGATATAAACCAAAAGTAACCTCACCTGCGATTGTAAAACTTAGTGTATATCAATTAGTTCCTGCAACAGGTATTGGTTCTGATGTAAGACCCGATGGTGACTATTACTTAAGAATTAAACAAGGTATGGTTGTTGAGTCATCTAAAACCAATACAAAATTTAGAACAACAGAAATATTAGATTTTAATGATGAAAATGATAGAGAGATAAGTGTATATCAAAGAAACCAATCTACAAACGAACCAACTCAGTATCTTATTAAAAAATATGTACAAGCAATATCTGCTGAGCTAAAAACACTTACATATGATTTTGGTTCTACACCTGTTGATTTTCAAAAGATACAAATCGCTGATAAAAATGTAATTGATGTTTATGATGTAAGAGATTCAAGTGGAAATAAATGGTATGAAGTTCCTTATCTTGCTCAAGAAATGGTTTACATAGATTATCCAACATCGGAACAAACAGATAAAGATTTAGCACAATTTAAAGATTCGGTATCAAGTGTTTTAAAATTAATAAAAACATCTCGTAGATTTACAACAAATATAAATGCAGATAATACAACTTCTATTATATTTGGAGGAGGAACTGGTACTAATGATGAAACACTTATACCTAACTTCAAGAATGTAGGATTAGGACTTCGTTCATCTGTTGATAGGTTAGGTTCATCATTTGACCCATCAAACTTTTTAAAAACAACATCATATGGACAGGCACCAACTGGCCAGTTCACTATATCTTATTTAGTTGGTGGGGGAGTAAAATCAAATACATCAAAAGGTGAACTAACATCTATTAAAAGAATTGAATTTGATGATGATACAAAAACATTTTCACAAAACGATATAGCCCTTTATAACAGAATGAAGGCATCTGTTGGTGTGGATAATGAAGAACCTGCAACTGGTGGTAGAGGTGCTGAAAGTATTGATGAAATAAGAGAAAATTCTCTTGCAATGTTTGGTTCACAAAACAGAGCAGTAACAAGAAAAGATTACCAAGTACGAGTTTTATCACTACCATCAAAATATGGTGGAATTGCAAAAGCATATTGTGCACCTGATGGGGAATTGGATAATAACTCACCATCATCTATTTTAAGTAATCCTGATTCATTAGAAGAATTTGCTGGATTAGTTCAATCTTTAAATAAATCAAATTCAAGTGAACAAGATATTAAAGATGAAGTACGAAGATTTTTAGGAGGTAAGAAAAATAATTCAACGGAAAAAAATAATCCATTTGCTATAAATCTCTATATACTTGGGTATAACTCAGATAAAAATTTATCTACATTAAACAGAGCTGTGAAAGAAAACTTAAAAACTTATTTAGGTGAATATAGGATGTTAACCGATGGTGTTAATATCATTGATGGTTTTGTTATTAATATTGGAGTAGATTTTGAAATCAGAACATATGGAGGATATAATAAAAGAGAAGTTTTAACACGAGTAATTACTGAATTAAAAGAATACTTTGATATTGATAATTGGACTTTTAATATGGCTATCAATATATCTGAAATAGAAATATTAATAGCAGGTATTGAAGGAGTCCAATCAGTTCCAAAGTGTGAAATTGTTAATAAGTGTTTAGGAAATTATTCAACTCATTCTTATAATATTCAAGAAGCAACTAAAGGTAAAATGGTATATCCATCTTTAGACCCATCTGTATTTGAATTGAAGTTTCCAAACAAAGATATAAAAGGGAGGGTTGTATAATGTATTACTTTGTAACAGCATCAAAAGATTCAACAATTTATTTACAACAACCATCTCAGAATACTGGATTTGATGAGATATTAGAAGTATCTAAAGTTTATTATGGAAATCTAAAAGATACCGCAAGAGCTTTAATTAAGTTTGATACAACTCCATTATCTCAATCCATTTTAAGTGGAGAGGTTACCATGAGTTCGGCACATCTTATTCTAAAAGAAGCTGAATCAAGTGAGATTCCAACTGATTATACAATATATGCATATCCTGTTTCTCAATCTTGGGATATGGGTATTGGTACTCGTTTTGATGAAATTAGTACTGATGGTGTATCTTGGAATAAAAGAACAGATTCGGATTGGTTAATTAATGATTATGCTAGTGGTACTACTGGTTCTTTCAATGGAAAGGGAGGAACATGGTACACAGGTTCATCAGCATCACAGTCATTTTCATATGAGACAAGTGATGTTGAAATGAATGTATTAACTCCTTTAAACACATGGATTAGTAGTTCTATACCAAACGAAGGATTTATAATAAAACACGATTCTTCTAAAGAAAATGATACAAACGATTACGGTCAATTAAAATTCTTTTCAAAAGAAACAAATACTATTTACCAACCTAAATTAAGAATTGGTTGGGATGATTCTTCATTTACAACAGGTTCTTTAACAGAACTTACTGCAGATGATATTCATATCACATTTAAAAGATTAAAAGTAAGATACAAACGAGGAAGTAAACCTATAATTAAAGTTTTTGGTAGAGAAAAATATCCATTAAAAACATATACTAACTCATATGGATATACCGATGTAAAATATTTACCATCAACAACCTATTATCAAATAAAAGATGCAGTAACTAATGAAGTTGTTGTACCTTTTAACGATAACTATACAAAGGTAAGTTGTGATTCAAATGGAAACTTTTTTAAATTAAATCTAACTAACTTTGAGTACAACAGAGATTATTATATTGAAATCAAAGTAGATAGAGATGGTATTGTAGAATATTTTCAAGATAAAGATTTAACATTTACGGTAGAAAAGTAAAATGAGTTTAAAAGATAGATTTAGAATTGATGAACTTAAGATAAAGGGTTCTAAGGCTATTCCGAGAGATAAGTCGGGTCGTATTGTTGTGCGTAAAACAAATGGATTAGAACTACCTCCTAATTTCTCAATGGGAGATAGAGAAAAACAACAATACTTCCACAGAAAAAAATCAGGAAAACCAATTCCAATAAAATGGAGACAAAAGAGAAAAGAAAAACCATTTGGATTAGAACCAATAAAGAAAAAAACTATTTCTCCAAGAACAAAAGAAGATTTAACAGTTCAGCCTTATATTCCAACACAAGAAGAATTAAAAGGATATCCTAATCAAGAAAGTTTTGGAGGAGAAACATCAGGAAGAATTGAAAGACCTGTTTATGATGAACAAGAATTACAAAAGGCAAAAGATTTAAAAGTAGATGAGTTAATTAAACCTCGAAAACAATCTAATGGAAAGTTTGTAAAAATTGAAAGATTAAATGCTTCAGAAACAAGGCTTAGAAATGAACAAGAAATATCAACTGATTTAAGACAACAACTCAATCAAGCTAATTCACAAATTGGAGTTCTTGAAGGAAATGTTAATTCATTAGGAGGACAGATAGAATCTTTAAATGATGAAATAGTTCAAAAAGATACTGAAATATCTGATTTATTTGCAAGGTATGAAAGGTTATTAGAAGATTATCAATCATCTGTGATTAAAGGAACTAAGGAAGGTATTGAGAGAGTTTCATTAAGTGCACAAGTACAAGGTTTGCAGGCTCAAAAAGAAACCCTTCAAGCTCAAATGAATGCTCAATCTCAACAATTACAAGCTCAACAAGACATTGTAAAATCTTTACAATCACAACAAGAAATACAACAACAAGTACAAGAACAACAAATTGAGGCAAAAGAAAAAGAAGTAGAAGAAGCTAAGAAAGGTAATTTATTAGATACTGTTGGTGATAGACCACAATATCAAGTGAAGGGTAAAGTTGCATGGGCAGCTGCAGCTTCAAATAAAAATATCAAACCACAATGGCCTGTTTATTGGGATGATAGAAGGAAAGGACCTAAAGGAGTTCTTTCTGGTATGAAGTTCGATTTCTTTAACATTGGAGAAGAAGATGTTACACTAAATGTTACAGAACAAGTTCTTAAAAAAGGAAAATGGTTAACCGGAGTTCCATCAAGTATTAGAATACCAAAAAGTCCTGATAAGGGTTCATCACCAGGACAAAAGACAGTAACTTTCGGAAGAGGTAGTACTGGTAAAGGAACATACGAAACTATGATTAGTTTTAGGAACGCCAGCACAGGTGAAGAATTAAAAATGAAAACCCATTATTGGCAGGCAAGAAGAAGAAGGAAAACCTAATAGATTATGGCAATTAAAAATTTTAAAGAAATATCAGATAGAAGAGGATATCTTGTATCAAATGAAGATAGACAGATTTTTGAAAAAGAAATCAAAAAATCTAATTTTGGTAAAGGACAATCTGATATGATTGAATTTATATTATATGATTCAAATGATAACCAACTGCCCCAAGGTGATGAAGGAAAGTTAGTTAGGTATATTAATATAAACGATTCTAATATTAATGAATATTTTATTAAAACAAATACTAATGCTAATAATAAAACTTTAAATGATTCTCCTGAATTCTTAATTGATTTACAAAGATTAATTAATGATGCTGGATATTCAAATGGAATTTTTAAAACACAAGTAACTCTATTAAACAGAAGAGTCGGTTCAGAAGAACTTCAAACAGATAAGATGTGGATTCATGAAATCGCACCATCAAGAACTGAAATAAGAGTTGTGCCTTTAAAAAACACATCATCAAAAGATTTAATTAAAAGATTTAACTTATTCACAGAGGGTGGAGATTTTAGAGATGATACTATCTATTACGCAAATCAATTTATTGAAAATGTAGATGTGAATAGAATCTTAGATGAGTTTTTAAGACTAAAAGGACGAATAAGAGATGGTAAAAATTATCAAAAACTAATAGAAAAAGAATTTGGAGTTCAAATCCCAAATTTATTTCAAAAAATAAAAGAAGAGTATATTAACTCTATGAAGTATTTTATTTCTAATAGACAATGGGATATTAGAAGAAATAATTATGGGCAAACTATAAATAATGGCAAAGATATTGAATTATCTGTAAATACAATTATAAAAACATCTGAGGCTTGTTTTTTAAATGCAATTAATAAATATTTACCAAAAAGAAATATTCAAGAAACAAACGAACTAAGTTCAGACCAACAAATTACATTAGATAGAGTTAAAAGAATTTTAAAAAGTGCACAAAGTAATTTAACAATAAAATCTACAATACCTGATAAAGTTGGTGGTATTGTTAGAGGGTGTACTGATAAAAATGCTGAAAACTTTAATCCATTGGCAAAAGAGAATGATGGTTCATGTAAATATAAGGATGAAGAAATACAGGCTATAGTTGTTAAAGGATGTACAGATAAATCTGCTTTAAACTTTAATAAGTATGCAACAAAAGATGATGGTTCTTGTCAGTATCCTGACCTTGATATTCCAGACCCAATCGAGCCAGTTGATATTGATACTGATTTTGTAAGTGACCCACCACCTCCACCACCTATTCAAGTTGTAACTAAAAAATATTACATTTGGTCTGAAACTGGTGGAATAAAATATACAGATAAAAGTAAAAGAAATCTAAAAGTTGAAGGTGTAGAATATGATAGTTTTAGTATAACCCACATAAAAGGTAAAGTAAGTTTTAAGGGTGATGTTAGAGAAGTTCCTAAAATCAAACCTATACCTCCGAAGGTATATGGATATATGATTGAAAACGTATCACATAAAACTAAAAAAAGAACAATATTCCCGCGTGTAAAAAGAATAGAAGAACGAGGAAGAATAGAACAAAGGAGAATGGTTAGAGATGATATTATGTTTGATTTGCCTCCAAGAGATGAGTTTATGGTAGAAGAGTTATTCAAAGGAACATCTACGAGTTTAAAATACAAAAATAAACTTGGAGTACTTTCAACAACTTCTATTATTGGAGTGGGTGAGCGAATTCTTGTTTGTGCACAAGAAAATACTATTGCACAAGTACCAGGATTTAAAATTACTAAATTGGGTAATTGTGGTGAGGTAAGTTTACCACCTCCACCACCTCCACCACCAAGAAAACGAGGATGTACTGATAGGAATGCTGAAAACTTTGATAAAGGAGCACAGATTGATGATGGTTCATGTAGATATAAAATTATAGAAATTAAACCACCACCACCACCTAAACCTATTGATGTTATTGATGAAGTGGATTTACCGGACCCTCCAAAACCAACACCAAAACCAACACCAAAACCAACACCAAAACCAACACCAAGGCCCCGTGGCGGAGGCGGAGGCGGAGGCGGAGGTGGTTTCCGTGAAGAATATGATAGAGATGATACTTTAGAAATGGGTGGTAATAATGTAAATCCGTTTACAAACAGAGGAGATGCTGTACTTAGAGTAGTTAGTAATAGAAACTTTAGATAAAAATATTTATATAAGTAACTTAGGATAGTAAATAATAAATGGCAAGAAGAAGAAGAGAATTTGATGAAGATTTTTCTAACGAAGAAAACTTCGGTAGTTTTGGTAGGTTTGGATTTAATCCAGACGCTATCGATGAGCTTCGTATAGATGATTCCGATTTCGGAGGCGGAGGAGGAGGAGGTAGACAACGTCCTCCTACCGGTGGAGGAAGAGTAGTAGACCCTCCAATTAATAATTTACCACCACCACCACCTCGTCCTGTACTTGACCCGCCACCACCTCCACCACCAAAGGAGGAAATAATACCTCCACCACCAATTGAAGAGGTAAGAGAAACTATTACTCCAATTGTAGGTGGGTGTATGGATAGAAAAGCTCTTAACTTTAATGCTAATGCTACTTATGATAATGGTAAATGTGTTTATCCAAAGCCAAGTTTACCAGTTGTAAAAGATTACGATGCACCTGTAAGCATTAATGTTACGGTCACCAATGGCCCTGCTATGGTACAGGTTGATGGTAAGGATGTTTCCAACTCACCAGAACTTTTAAAGTTTACTGAAAAGGGATTACTTACTCCAAAAATTATAACTGTTAAAAAGGCAGGATTTACATCAAACGAAGAATATAGGGTTAGTACGGTTCAAAGAACAATTAACAAACCAGTTAAACCAATTAGACCTGATTTACCTCCTGACTTCTTAAGAGGAGGTAGGCCTGAAACGAGAGGTGGTTTGGGACGACCAACTCCACAACCAAGGTTAGGAGTTCAAGACAGAGATGATAATCTTGGTAATAATCAATTTTTTAATGGTGATAGAATTGGTGAATTTAATATTAATTTAAGAGAGAATGATTTTAGAGGAAATATTGCTCCATCAAGAACTTCTGGTAACAGAAGAATTGGTGGTGATGATTTTGGTGGATTTGGAAATCAATCAACCAGAGAGAACTCATTTGCTAATATATTTCCTCGGGCTTTTATAAATCCATTAACAGGAAATGATGTTAATTTTGGATTTGCAAAACCAGTAATTCCAACAAATGTTAAACCACCAACTATTAATTATGGTAGTACTTCTTTTTCTTATTACGATTTAAAAATTGAAAGAAAATCGAGTGATGGTAAGTGGATTGAGCAACCATCTAGCAGGGGCTCAGGTAAAATAACAGAGATTGCTCTTAGAAAAAAAATTATTTCTTTTGGATTAAAATTTAATTTAACAGATAATAAAGAAGAAAAAGAGATTGAATCAAATAATAACAAACTTTCAACTCTTTATAAGATACGATTATTAGGAGACGTTCCTGCTGATAATGTTCTTGCTTGGAGAACAAATTATGGTCAAGTTGGTTTTGTATTAGATGATGATGATTTAGTATCTTTTGAATTAGAACAACAACAAACAGATGATGCTCCATACATAGAGTTTACTGGTAAAAATAATGTTACTGATTTTACATATAGTGCTGTTTATAGTGTTCAAACTGATAAACTTAAAGAAAAAGAATTTCTTGGTGTAGAACAAAAAATTATACTACAGCCAGGTAAGAATGATATCAGTATTGTATTAACAAAAAATTCAATAAAAGAAGAACCAACCTCACCTACTCTAAGGGTAGATAGAAGTTCTGTTATATTCAATGTTTCGAATCCAAAACCAATAAGAATTGATTATCAATCAAGATTTGCTGATTATGTTACTTATTCACTTGGTAAGGTAACTCGAAGAATTGGTACTGGAGGTACAGTAACATTAAAAGAGTCTGATTTCCAAGCTGGGTTAGGACAATACATCCTATACCTACAGCCTGTATCTGAAAGAGGAGGTAGTGGTGAAGTTAGAAAAGTAGTAATTACCGTAAATAGTAAGGCTTTCATACCTGGACCAGATATTACACATATTAACTATCCTCAAAATATTAAAGGTAAAGATTTTGCAGGATTTAATGTTCCTTTTGAAATATCTTGGCAATCTATAAATACAAATTATGTTTATATCTATGTTGGTAAAGTTACTCCGAAAAACTATTTAGGAAAATACTCACCAGCTGGTGCTGCAGAATTTAATGTTGCTGATATTATTAAAAAATCAGGAAATACTTTAAATTCTAACAGAGATATTACTGTTATGAATCTTTTACTCGTTCCCTATAATACAGAGGGAGATGCAGTAACTGCTGGAAAAACCGAAGAAATTAATATAACATTTGATAAAGGTGATTTAAAACTAAGAAGAGCAAATGTTGTTCAAGATATTTACAAGGTATTTAGAAATCAATTAGATTCAAGTGGTTTTGATGAATATACATCTCCGTTTTTAACCCATTATTTACATCTTGGTGATGGTAATAATAAACTAATAGGCACATGGGGTATTGATAATACAACATTTAGTCAACAATATAAAGATAGAGATGGAAACATTAGATATAGAGAAGGTGAAAGAGCCATTGTATTTAAACTATATGAACCTGTTCCAAGAACGGTATCTCCCAATGATAAGATTTGGGTTTCTAAAATACAATCTGTACCTTTAATAGACCAGATTACTCTTGTTGATGATACAATAAGTGTATGTACTCCACTACAACCAAACTTTAGTGTAGAAATAAATGATGATATTGGTTATCAGATATTAGATGATTTGGTAGCGAGTGGTTCGAGTACTTCAACTGATGTTGTAAATCAGTTTGTATCATCATCTCAATTATCTCTTAATAATTTGGATATTGAATTTGTAACCCAATCTACTGTTGTTGAAGAAACAGAAGGAGGGGGTTCGTATCTTAAATTATCAGGTACATCGGAATATAATTGGAAAGAATTCATTAAATACTCTTCTGCAGAAGAAAGAGTTAGAAACTTTTTCTATAAAGTTCAATTAGTAGAATCTTACAATAACAAATACACCTTATTAACATCGGGTAGTGGAACAACCGAATGGACAGGTTCTGTTTCTATTTTAAATGAGGCCAACAAACAACTTGTAAAATCATCAGAACTTAAGAATGGGTTTGATGCTTTTGAAAAATGGTTATACACATCTTCTTCAGTTAGTGGATTAACATATCCTGGTGCAGGGCAGAATGAAGTATCTTCATCAACAGATTCATCTGTAACAAATTGGTTTAACTCTATTGTTAATGATGCAGGTGAGTATGATGAGTATAACACATCTCGATTAGTTTACAATTTACCAAAACATATTACAAACGATGAACAAAACACAGATTTTATTTTATTCTTTGATATGGTTGGTCAACACTTTGATATTTTATATACTCATATCAATGGAATAAACAAAAGTCGAGTACTTGAAAATAAAAAAGATGTTGGAATTGCAAATGATTTAATATATCATATGTTAGAATCTCTTGGATGGAATGCAGATTCAGGAGTTCAATCTCAGTTCCTTTGGGAGTATGCATTTGGTAAACATTCAGATGGTACTATTGTATCTGAAATGAGTGGTAAAGATAGACAACAAGAGGTTTGGAGAAGGATTCTAAATAATTTACCATATCTTCAAAAACACAAAGGTACTAAACGAGCTCTCTCTGCTGCTTTAAGTTGTTATGGTATTCCTGCTTCATTATTAACTGTAATGGAATTTGGAGGACCTAAAGACCCAACACAGGCTGCAACTAAAAAGTTTACATTTGAAGATAGAACCGCATCAATTAATGTTAGTGGTTCATCTGCTATAAAAATAGATTGGAAACAATTTTCAAATGATTATAGTACTGATTATCCAAATTGTATTGAGCTAAGATTAAATACAGAACAAAGACAAAACCAAGAAATTATAAGTGGTTCTCAATGGTCACTACATTTACTTAAAGATACTGGTTCTATGGCTCACTTAGAACTTAGAGTAATGAGTGGTTCTACTTTAGTAAGTTCTTCAACCGATAGTGGTTCATTCTTTAATGATGAATATACTCAAATAGTAGTTAACAAACAAACTACTAATGGTGATGATGTATTTACATTTTATGCAAAAGAAGGATTTAATGAAAGAATTAGAACAAATGTAAGTGGTTCGTTAACCGTAAGTGGTGTTAGTGGTTGGACAAGTGGTAGTGAAATAAAAGTAGGAGGAACAAATCTAACGGCATCTATTGATGAAATAAGATTATGGAGAACTCCGTTATCTGAATCAAGAATAGATAATCACACTTTATTACCTGATGCAATAGATGGTAATCATGTATCGGCATCAACTACTGATTTGATTTTAAGACATGATTTTGAATATCCTAAAAATAGAGGAATTGATACTGATATTAAAAATGTTGCTTTAATCACAACATATGGAACAGGTTCGGATGCAGTAAATTTTGAATCAATTGTTTCTTATCCATATAACTATACAGCTTATGATAGAACAGTAACCGCTGATGTTCCTTCGAGTGGTGTATCTGTTGGAAACAAAATTAGGTTCGAAAGTCAAACAAAAATTACAGATTTAAGTTATAGAACAAGAGCAACAAAAAAATCATTTGACCAGGCTCCATTAGATAGTGATAGATTAGGATTATTCTTTTCTCCTATGAAAGAGATAAACATGGATATTTTAAAATCACTTGGAAGTTTTGAAATAGATAACTATATAGGTAGTCCAAATGATGAATATTCAGATGAATATAAAGATTTAAAAACTTTAAGAAATTATTACTTTGATAGATATACTTTAAACCTACATGAATATATTCAACTTGTAAGATATATTGATAAATCTTTATTTGATGTTTTAGAATCTCTTGTACCTGCAAGAGCTAAAGTTTCAAGTGGTTTATTAATAGAACCCCATATTCTTGAAAGAAGTAAAACAAAATGGACAAGACCTAATGGTGAAAAGAAAGATTATGCATCAAGTATAAATGTTGATGAAGATATTAACTTATTAGGAGAGAGTAATAACTACTTAACAGTAATAACTGCATCAAATGAAACAACATTATCAGGTGATAATATACAATATTCATCTACAATTGAAGCAGAATCTGATATTAATTTAACTTCAAATACAAACTATTATCAAAGTTCAATTGATGCCGAATCTGATATAAATTTACAAGGAACTATAACAAGAAACTCTGGTTCAGATATGGGTGGTATTTCTATATCAATAGATTGTGGATTTACAGGCTCAGTACTTGGAGAATATGAAGGTGGTTCTTTTGAACAGGTAGGAAATGACCCATTATCTATTGGGGTTCTTGGATTCGGATTATATGGAAGTGGTTCTCATGCTATTAGAACACGATTAGATAAAGATAATAATTTTGTAAAAGAAAGAGTAAAAGTATTTTTGATTAATGAATCATATACAGTAGATGTACCAGAAAATATATCTGCAGATTCATCTCAAGGTAGACAATTTGTAACTCAAACAAAGTATAGAAAAAAAGTAAGTGTTTTACCATTTACAGGTTCGGATGGATTAGAAACAAATACTCCAAGTGGAGATAATATTGTATCAGCAACTCCTCTAAATGGATACTTCTCATCTCATTATAGAAATGTTGGTGATTTGACAACAGGATTAGAAAATTCATTCTTTAATGGTTCTAAACAAACAAGTGCAACTACTTTAGATGGTGGTTCTCCTGTTCAGATATTTACAACTAATCCTAATACTCTTAGAGTTTCTGATAGTGGCAGAGGTTCGGGTGAACCCATCCTCGAAGTAGATTAATAAAGAAAAATAACTAAAAATAATAAATGTTATATTTATATATTGAACAATAACAAGGAATTTTAAATTATGGCTTATTTAGATAATACCGAAATCACAGTCGATGCTATTCTTACTAAGAAGGGTAGAGAGAAATTAGCAGCTGGAGATGGTTTAAATATCACCAAGTTCGCTTTGGGTGATGATGAAATAGATTATACCCTTTACGAACCAGCACACCCAAAAGGAAGTGCTTATTATGATGCAGCTATCAAGGCTATTCCAATAACAGAGGCATCTCCTGATGAAACTCAAGTATTGAGATACAAATTAGTAACATTACCAAAAAATACAACTAAGATTCCTAAAGTAGAATTTGGTATCCCTTCTATTTCAGTAAATCAGAATTCAGGTCAGGTAACTCTTTCACCTACAACTTCTCCAAGTGGAAACTCACAGAGTGGTTATACGGTAATTCTTGCAAATAAAAATGCAGGTACTGTTACTGGTACTGGTTTAGCTGCAGGTGCGGGTTCTGTACCATCATTCTTAGGTGATGAGATTACAGCAACGGCAGCTATAGAAACAGGTATTGAATTTTCATTCATACCAAACCCACAAATTACGCAAACAATCAGAACAACGATTACGGTGTATGGTAACGAGACAGGTGGTTCACAAACTATTCCTGTAACAGTAACTTATGTACAACCAACATAAAATAGGAAAATAAAAAATGGCACAAATTGAAGGACAAGCAGGAAGTAATTTAACATCCGAGTTAAGTAATTATTTATCTAACTCAGCTGGTGCATTAACTTCTGAAAATTTAGCAACAATCATCAACCAATACTTAACTGGTGGTGATAAGTTAGGTGCAACTGGTGGAGGAATTGCCAGAGGTATTTATAAAAGATTTGGTGAATTCGACCAAATTACAGGAAAAGTAGAAGTAGTAACTACTGGTCTTTGGAGTGGTGATACCGGAAGTTTAAGTTCATTCTATACATCATCTACTCAGGTATCAGCAGCGAGTTCAGATTACTATGTTAATGTTTATAATGCAGACCCAGCATCAGATTCATCAGCAGCTGTACAATATGCTGTTGCTTATGGACATAGATTAGCAAGTGGTTCTATTTCATTAACAAATTCAGACTCATCTACTTTAGCTTCAAAAGCAACTTATGCACAATATCGTTCAATCCTATTAGACCAAGATGATAATAAATTTACTTTCTTTTCATCTTCAGCAGCAGGAACTCATGATTCGGAAGAAATCTATGTAATCAATGTATCACGTGCCAGATACAAAGAGAAAATGGATGCAGGAAACTGGTCATTGAAACTTTCTGGTTCTAATGGCATTTCAACTCTTATTGATGATAGTGGTAAGAAATTTTCAGATACAGTTGGTAAGGCTGGTAGAGTATTTAATGTTTGTAGTGGTTCACTTAACTTAGGAACTGAATCAGAAGCAACAGTTAATACATTAACCGCCTCAAATGGACAAGGTTTAGGATTATTTTATCCAGACCAAGGTTTAGTCATTCTTAATCCAACTGCAGTTCATAATTTAATTGGTACATCAATTGATAGTGGTTCTAACCAAGGAGCATCAATTTATAGTGGTGTTGCTAGAGAAGGTAAAAACCATTTCTTATTACATAATGCAATTAAAGGTGGTAATGATTTTGAAGCAAGAAGAACAGAAAATGTTTCTACTTCACATTACTTTATAAGAGCAACAAACAGAGAATTTAACTTCTCCAACAACCCAACATTTGTAACAGGGACAGATGGTTCATTTGCAGAATCAACTTTCGAAAGAGACCCAAAAACTTTTATTACAACTATTGGATTATATTCAGATTCAAACGAAATGATTGCAGTAGCTAAAACTTCACAACCAATCCCTAAATCATTTGATAAAGAAGTATTAATCAAAGTAAAACTTGATTTTTAAACTTTAGATACATATATTAAACATTAAACAAACCCCATACTCGATGGGGTTTTTTATTTCCATATATTTATATAGAGGAATTACACTATGTTAAAGACAATACCAAAATCAAGTATAAGTAAAAGACCATTTAGTGTATATAAAAAATGGTCTGTATCTAATAGTCAGTATGAAATACTTTCGGCTTCTGTTGAATCTGGAAATTTCAATACAGGCTCTGCTAATACTCAAAATGGTATTTATACTCATCTTCTATATAAATCAATCAAATCAAAATATTATAATCAAGAAGCAAATCCGTTTACAATATTTGGTTCGATAGAAAATTTTGCTAACCTTTCATCGGAAAGAAAAATCGGTGATACTATTTATGTTTTATCTTTACCTCAAGAAAAATATGGTGAGGGTATTAAAAAACAAAGTATAGAGTTATCAGATTTAGATAATGGTATAAATTATGCAGATGATGGGTATGGTAATATAGTATCAGATAAACCACTATATAATTTAGTATTACTTGATGTAGAAACAAATGAAATTACAATTTCGGATAACGAAGAAGATATTTTTGAAGGAACTATAACTTCATTAGATTTAGAGACTGGAATTACTGTATTAACCTTTGGAAGTGATACTGATACTTTAACTGTTGTTAGAATAGATTTGGAAAATGAAACTGTTACATTTCCAACTCCATTAGATTTCGATGGATTGCAAATTGATGTACAAAAATATGGAAATGTATTTTATACCGATGGTTTAATTGTGTTATCAAATAATGTAAGTCAGTTTAGTAACTATGATTTAGATTATAGGAGTACAAAAACAATATACGAGAACGAGGTTCTTATTACTGCCAGAGCAGGGGAATTTAATTATTCACAAAATCCAACAGCGGTAGATGTTGTTTTAAGTGGTTCTTATGATTTTAATACAACTTCGGTTTATAATTCTTTTCCATCTGGAAGAAGAAAAATAAAAGAAGTGTTAGATATAAAAAGAAAAGAATCATATGTTGGTTCTTATAATACATCAGTAAGTGGTTCTTGGGATGATTATTATGATTCGGCATCAATAGACCCAACTGGTTCATATTTAACAACATATATAACTACTATTGGGTTATACGATAAAGATGGTGATATGGTTGCAATCGCTAAATTACCAAAACCAATAAAAAATCTACCAGATTATGACATGAACTTTATTGTTCGTTTTGATACTTAATCTATATTTATATAATACAAAGGAGAACTATTATGGCTTCAATTGAAGAACTTTACAAAAAATCAGAATTCGCTAAATATCCTCAAGGAAAAGATAAGGATAAAACACCTATTGAATTAGATGGTGGAAAAGACTTACGAAATGAAGAGAATCTTGCAAAGGCAAGAGGCGGTAAGTTAAACGATAAAAAATACTCTGATTCAGTTTCAAGATAAATTATTATTTTGTCTTTACTTGTTAATCATGTAAGTAAGTGGGCATTTATTCATGTCCCAAAAACTGCTGGCACATCTATAAGTTATGTGTTAAATCAATACCCAGAAACGGAAAATATTGCCAGTCATCAACCTGTCAGGTTTATATCTGATTTACAAGAATACTTTATATTTTCATTTGTTAGAAATCCTTTTACAAGGACACTATCTTCATACTTTCACTATCAAAGAAAATATAAAAAAGAAATTTCTTTTGAGAATTTTCTAAAAACTACTAACTTAAATCATCTATGGATGCTTCCTCAAAACTACTATTTAAAATCGAATAACGATAAGGTCGAGATATCTTTTATAGGAAAATATGAAAACCTAAAAAAAGATGTATCTAAGGTATTCCATAGATTAGGAATAGATAAAAATATTCCGCATTTGAATAGACACTCTATTTACGATAAACATCCTAATCTTAAACAAGAAAAGTATTATAAATCTTTTTATACAGAAGATTGGATGAAGGACTGGGTACGAGAAAGGTACGAAGATGATTTCAAGATTTTTAACTATGGGATGGACATATAACGGAAGGTGTATAACCGAATTATCAGATATGCCGAAAGGAACTTTTGGTTTTATCTATAAAATTACAAATGGAAAAACAAACCAATATTACATTGGTAAAAAGCAAGTAGTTTCTATACGAAAGAGAAACTTTGGTAAAAAAGAAATAGCTGCTCTCGAAGATAAAAGAATGAAAAAGTACGAGATGGTTCAAAAAGAATCAAATTGGAAAGATTATCGTTCTTCAAATCCAACAGTTCAACTATGGTTTCATGAAAATGAATTACTAAGAGAACAAGGTAAACAAGGTATTAATGACCAATTAGAATTAAAAATACTAAAATTTTGTTCAAATAAAAAATCTCTTACATATTATGAGATACAAGAACAATTTGCACATGATGTTCTTGGTGATGAACTTGCCTTAAATGAAAATTTATTAGGAAAGTTTTTTAGAAAAGACTTGGATATATCAGAATAATTTCGTATATTTGTATAGTTTTAAAGATAAAGTATGCTTTCACATCACGAAAAACAAGAAGTTATAAACATATTAGATGATGTTTTGGGAGTTGGTACATCCATGAAAGGGGATGAACAAGCTCACTATTGTCCTTTTTGTCATCACCACAAGAAAAAGTTACAAATTAACTTAAAAACTCAATATTGGCATTGTTGGGTTTGTGATGCAAAAGGAAGAAAGATACAAAGGTTATTAAAAAGACTTCATGTAGATTCTCGTAAATTAAAGAAAATATACGAAATCTATGGTGATGATTATGTTGTTTATAGTAAGGATACCGAAGAAGAAAAGGTAGAGTTAAGGTTACCGAAGGAGTTTCGTTCACTATTAGAAGAACCAAAAGGATTAAATCCTGTGTTCAGAAAGGTGAAAGAGTATGCAAAAGCTCGTAACATTACTAAAGAAGATATTAGAAAATATAATATCGGGTATTGTGATACTGGTCTTTATTCCAATCGTATTATTATCCCATCTTATGATTCTGATAATAGACTCAATTACTTCATCGCACGTTCTGTATTCGATGAGGAAAAATTTAAGTATAAGAATCCGCCGGTTTCGAAAAATGTTATTATGTTCGAAAACCAAATAAATTGGAATGAACCTATTACTTTAGTAGAGGGAGTATTTGATGCAATGGCGGTGAGAAGAAATTCAATCCCTCTACTTGGTAAGTTTGTACCAAAAAAATTAAACGATACTATTTATGAAAAGGGTGTTAAGAGTATAAACATATTACTCGATGAAGATGCTCAAGACCAGGCGTTATATTATACTATGCAATATCAAAATCAAGGTATAACTACAAAAAATATTAAACCATCAGATAAAGATGCTGGTGAAATGGGGTTCTCCCAAGTAAATAAAATTCTAAAAAATACAGAAGAAACAGGATTTAGTGATATTATATCACAAAAATTAAAAGGTTTATGATAATTAACAAAGTTTATCATTTGGCAGATTTACATATTAGAAATCTCCAAAGACACAAAGAATACAAATTAGTATTTAAAAAATTCTTAAAACAAGTAAAAGAAGATAAAATCGAGGATTCCCTCATTTATATTGCTGGGGATATTGCTCATGCT
>Ga0209555_10001033_pt1 | contig 22292 bp, 18 predicted proteins | sample SaaInl85LU_5_DNA_FD_184643 | JGI IMG/M metagenome (GOLD analysis project Ga0209555, IMG submission 184643) | Marine microbial communities from expanding oxygen minimum zones in the Saanich Inlet - ESP_85LU_5_DNA (SPAdes) (version 2) | ecosystem: Environmental > Aquatic > Marine > Intertidal... | reverse complement strand
CCACTTTTGTCGCTTAATTTCTCGTTCGGCTACAAACACGGTGGGTGACAACGTCATCATTGGTCAAGCAGGCTCGGATACGGTTCTTGGCGGGGCGGACGACGAATTCGTGATTGCCGATCTTGCCGTGCTTACGCTGGACACGGTTCTGAATGCCGCACCGGGCCAATCAGCCGTCGACCGCATATTGAACGTGACCTCTACTCGTATCGATATCGCAGGGGATGATACGGTGCGCGCTGGAGACGGGTCGGATATTGTAATCGGTGGTTTTGGTGCGGACTTGCTTGATGGTGAGGGGGCGCAAGACATCCTGATCGGTGACACTGCGATTTATAATAGGTCATTTGAGCGCATCGCCGGGGGTGGATTGGTTGAGAACTTTACGATTGATACGAACTTTGCCTTTGAAATAGGCGGCTTTGATACGTTCTTTGGTGGGCCTGGCGCGGACATCATGATTGGTGGATTGGGCAATGATTTGTTCAATGGTGATACCGCGAACGATTTGCTGTTTGGCGATGCATACGCAGGGATCTTTACGGCGACTTGGTCGCAAAGTGGGTTCTTGGGAGAGACTGCGCACCGTGAGTTGCTAACGTCTAACTTCCCAGGTCGCGGCGCGCTGGAAATATTGTCAAATGCTCAGCAGGATTCCTCGATTGGTGCTCCGCTTGCGCTTGAAAATATACCGGTTGGATTTGGCGGTGATGAGCAAGATGACGCATTTGAGGACACAGCAATTTCGGCTCCTAATCAAGGGCTGGACCCTGAAGCGATCAGTGCTGTGCTGGCATTTCTTGAAAGTAGCGCCGTTGTCGAGGCACTCGCAACCCTAAGCGTTGGCGGTGTTGGTGAGGACGTTCTGCGCGAGGCAATTATGGAAGCTTTGTTCGCGCAATTTGATGGTGTGATAAACTTAAGCGGTCCAGCTTATGAAGCGGTTCTTAACCAGATTGTCAGCTATGTTCTTGCGAAATTAACAGCAGTCGATGATCAAGCATCAGCTGAACCAATCGCGGCAGTTGCGCCCTTGCAGCCACTTGCTGCGGAATAAAACAGGAGAGAAAATATGACAGACAAAACAACCGGTGCACCGGGCGAACTTAATGGCGTTACAATCACGTGGGACGATAGCGAAATGGCCAGTGCCTACGCCAACATTGGTACGGCGACCGCCAATCGTGAGGAGTTTTTCTTTCTGTTTGGCACACACCAGAATTGGCGTGGCACACCCAGTGAAAACAACGCCGTTGAGGTGAAATTGGCGCACCGTATTGTGATGAGCCCGTTTGCGGCAAAACGCTTGTCTGTGATCCTGAGCCAATCGATCAAGGCGTATGAAGATCAATTTGGCAAGATTGAAGCCTAACCCAGCATGTTAGGGGATATTGTTGCGGCGGTGCGTCTCACCGCTGATGCTGATGATATCCGTACGCTTTATGGAGAGATGCCAGAAGCGTTCGATACGGCAGCCCTAAAAGCGCTGTGCGGTGACGCGCCGCAAATGCGCAAAGACGGTGGTTTGCTTGCTGTTGTTGTGCCTGTGCGCCAGCTCAATGATGCTGCAGTCTGTTGGATTGGCTGGCTGGTGGCCAAGGTGCCGCCGGTCACAGAACTTAGCGCGGCGATTGAATTGTTGCGGAGCGCTTCGGTAAGCTTAGAGCGTGCCCAAGGTAGTCAACCTGCTGCCCGTACAGAGGTTTCTGATATTCCTGCGTTCATGGCAGCAAAACGCGCGGCTGGTGCGGGGCGCGTTAAACCACGTGCGATGCAAGCCATATTGGCGAACGCGGTGGTTGAGAGCGGAACGGCACAAATGGCGGCAACTATGGCCGTTCGTCCGTCTGTCAGGCTAGCAAGCCGTTCTAAATTGCGACGCGCTAAATCACCCGAAGTCTCGGACCAGTCCTTGTTGCCCTATGCGGATGAGTTGCGCCGGCTTGTCGTGAAAGCGCAACAGGATGAGCCAGTTTATCTATCGTTCAAAGCCGATGATCCCGCAGTATCTGATTTGGGTGCTGCACTTTTGGCCGATATGACTGGCGTCGCAGAAATTGCTGTGATGCTACCCGCTGCAAACCGCGGGGGGCTTGCGATTATTGCTTTTGATCCCGCGCCAGATGCAGAGCGGGACCTCGGGGCGCTTCAAGACTTGTTCACGGTCTCACAGCGCAGCAAAGTCACTGCGGGTGCGGTTTGGAAGCCATATGCAATACGCACCGGTGCTTTGGCTGCGGCCTTGGCTTTTGTAGTATTTTTGGCATTGCCGATGCCTCTCAAGATATCTGCAACTGCTGTTAGTGCGCCTGCATTCGCTCTGTCGGCGACGTTGCCTTTTGAAGCGTACCTCAGGGAGGTGCATGTCTCGGTCGGGGATCAGGTGCAAGAGGGCGATCTGTTGGCCACGTTTGCCGCACCGCAGCTCGAAGAGCGCCGCAACGATATCGTTTTGCAAATGCGGATCGAAGAGCTGACGGCGCAGACAGCTTTGGGGCAGCAAGACTACGCCAGCTTTGTCTTGTCCGAGCAAAAGATGGCGGCACAAGAACAACGGCTTGCTCAGGTTGAGGCCCGCTTGGACGCGCTGGAACTACGTGCGTCGGGCGACGGTCAGATTATCTCCACGATCGCCAAGAATATTGTCGGATCGTTCGTCCCACTGGGGACAGACGTGGCGCTGATCCAGCCTGCGGCGTCGTTTGATATTGAAATGGATATTGCGCGTATCGATGCGCCGTTGTTGGCCAAAGATCAAACGGGAGAGGTATATTTTCGCGGTATCGCGAATGAGACCTATCCGGTACGCGTGTTGCACAAAGCGTCCGTCGTGACTGATGCGCAAACTACAGACGAGCGTCTGGTTGTCCGCGGCCGGATTATGACGCCTGATGCGGCACGCCTGACGGTGGGGCTGTCGGGGTTTGTAAAAATTAGTGTGGATACACGACCCCGTTTTCAGGTTTGGTCGCGTTATGTTGCTGAGTATTTGAAGGAAAAAGCATGGATTTACCTCGACCTGCGCTTTTGAAGCAAATCCAACTGCGTGTATCCGCTGAGGGGCAAGGAGAAATCTACCTTGCCCAAGACATGGCCACAGGAAAGATTTTTACGCTGCCTGCCACCGTCGCAAATGTGTTGCGAAAGATGAAGGCAGTTGCAGCAGGAAGCACCGTCATGCGTGAAACCATCGACAATGACGATGCGCGTGAAGCCTACAAGTTTTTGCATATGATCCAATCGATGCGGGATATCGAGACGATTAAACGCAAATCGTTCAATCCGGTTTTTGCCAATATTCCGCTGTTTGACGTGGGACCCCTTCAGCCCAGCTTACAGCATTTTGCTGACCGCGTGGTAACGCGTGCGTATGTGGGTTTTATGCTTTGTCTTGTGGTCGTCGCGTTCGTATTTGGGGTGCGAAATGATTGGAGCATCTTGGGGGTGTTCCAGAATATTTTTTCCATCGAAGCACTAATCACATTTGGTCTGATCGCGCCAATCTTGAAGCTTGTTCACGAATTGGGCCATGTTTTGGTTGCGACCAAGGCGCGGGTGCGCGTGCGTAAGGCGGGGCTCTTCTTTATTGGCCTGTATCCGATGCCATTCGTTGATTGTACTGAGGCAGATATGACAGCCAAGCGCGCGGACCGTATTGCCATCAGTCTTGCGGGCATCATTGTGGATGTGAGCATTGGGTTGTCTGCGTTCATTTTGTGGCATCTGGTCGATGGTAGTTACCTGCAGACGTTGCTTGGCAATATCTTTATGTTTTCTACGCTGAACTCGATTTTCTTTAACGCAAATCCGTTGATTAAGTTGGATGGCTATTATGCTCTGACTGACGCACTTGGGACGCGTAACTTATACACGCGCGCCTCGAAGACCCTGAAGGATTTTCGCCTGTTTATAATGTCATTGGGGGCTGGAGGTGCCCGTCCAGTTCTTGCCCGACAGTGGGGGGTGATGGGGTACGGTGCCCTTGCGTTTGTGTATCGGATGTACATTTTGTTCGTGATCGCATCAGCCTTGATCCCCAAATATCTGGGTCTTGGCGCTGCGGTGACGGTTTGGGGCGGGTTGGTTATGTTTCTGACGCCTATGCTGCAAGACCGTATGCCGCCTGCACCGGTAATTGCACCGGTCAAAAAGCGGCGATGGTTTATGCGCGGCGTGATTGGCGGCGCAATCCTTGTTGCCTTGATATTCGTGCGGTTACCATTTCACACAGTGGTGTTGATGAAAGTCGACGTGGGTTCCAGCTATCAGGTCACGACTGAGAGTCGAGGGTATTTGACGAGACCGATAGCCCAAGGTGAGCTAACCAAATCTGATATGATTGCGGTGCTTAATAATCCCGATCTGAGTGATCGGCTTGAGTTGGCTACTATTGAATTGCAGGGATCTGAATTAACCTACGAGACCGTACGTGGTGATGATCCGGCAAAAGCGCAAGCAGCGTTGAAGGCGGTTGAAACTAATAAAGATCAGCTCAGGATATTGCGGGCAGAGGCGGCAGGACTTCGTATATCGGCGCAGGATGACGGTCTGTTTGTTCCGCAACCTGGCCTGGCTGTTGGTCAATTTCTGGATAGCGGTAGCCCGGTCGGGGCATTCTTCCCTTCAACTGGCAACGCACGCTTTAGCGGTAAGTTTGATGAGCGTTACTACGATAAATTCCAAGAGGGTCCCGATCGTTTCACATTAAGATTAGCGGGTGATTATTATGAGTTGGCTCGAAATGATGTGTCATTGCAGGCGACGATATCACGTGATGCTGAAACGGGTGTGCGATCGTATACCCTGAAAGCTGACGTGCCATATCCCGCAGCCGTGATCGCGCATTTGCCCGCGACCTTGCGTGTCAGCTTCCCGCCTGCGCCGCTTTGGGAGCATTTAAGGTTTATCGGACAAAAAATTCTAACAAATTTCCGGGAAGCCCAACTTGTCGACCGTGAAAAGTTATTAGAACAGTCTGAATAAGAAATGCTGTGTGGTTGCCTTAGGGGAAGTGTTAGTTAGGGCTCAGATTTGAGACAAAACGTGGTTGTAATGCGTACGAAGTAGCAAGCTGGGTTTTTGTAGCCTGACCAAAAACCAACGAAATTATCACATACACTAGTCTCTGGTAAAACGATGCATCCGACTATTTTGCATTTTTGCTACAATGAAAGCGTGATATGGATTTAAGGGTGTTATGGGCAGGCCATGTTAAGCGTTATATTTTTACGCTTAACGCTTCTGATTGAACCTTAACTTGTTCCGTTTGCGTTGTCTGAACCGTGTCTGTGTATATCATTAAAGAGTAGCAAAACATGACGATTAATTCGAAACGCGACAATCATAGCTACTTGCGCTTTCTGTCTTTCGTTCTTCTTTCGGCTTGGGTCTTTTGGGCTGCCTACGGGTTATATCTCGATTACTCATTTTGGCACGATGAACTTTATAGTATTGCTACTTCAAAGAATATTTTCCCTGAGCGATTACGGACATATCTCGTTGATGTTCATCCTCCGCTTTATCATGAACTGTTGTCGCTATGGGTGATACTGTTTTCCGACAGTGAGTTTTCAGCCCGGTTTCTATCCGTAATTTTCGTCAGCCTTAGCTTTTTGAGTTTTGCCGTTATTAAGCGAAAATTTGGAGTGGCTTTAGCTTTTCTCACTTTTGACTGCTTCCTAGCCAACTCTCTTGTTTATTATTATGCGCAAGAGGCTAGGCCGTATGGATTACTGCTACTCCTATCGGCTTTTGTGACATTTTTTTTTATATCTGGTGATCGTCGGGCGATATTTGTCTTTTTGGTGCCACTCGGATTTACGCATTTTTATGGTGCGATGTTAGCTGGTCTAGTCTGTCTTTATATGCTGTTTGATTGGACAACCTCTCGCTCAGAAAAAATGTATAGCTTGATTGGAATATGTTCCTGTTTGATCTGGCCGACAGTATATATTTGGGCTGGTAGTGGCGCAGAGGTAATTGGTGGAAATTTTTGGATAACGACTAGCAGCATGGGCACGGTAATGAATGGGTTTAGTGCCGCTTCGCCCATAGTAATGTCGCTGATAAATAAGCTGACGCCTTTAGGCTCGGCCTTTTTGTTTGGGTTAATTATCGCGGTCTTTCTGAAATCTTACAAGGCTAGTTCTAAAGACAGCCGGATCGCGATGAACCAGGCGCTGTATATTTTAATCGGAACAACCGTAATTGCTGCCTTGATTGGCCTGCATACACCAACAAGTACTATCCGTAATCACATAATTGTTGTTCCTGCAGCTAGTTTTCTGATTGGCATAACGGCTTGGGAAATGTTGAAGGTAGGCCCGCGGTGGTTAATGGTAATCCTGATTTTGGCTTATGTTACTGTAGGCCAAGTGCAGATCATGCAATCCCTACGCGATAAATTGACGCCGCATCAAGACTGGCGACTAACGTCTCAGCTTGCCGAAAGTGAGGTGGCGGCGGATAGGTTGTTTGTCTGGGGTGGCAGAGACGATCGTCTACCGTTCAATTTCAATTTAATTCGGAAAGCCCATTATTTAACCGACGGTCATCATGCCGAGCTAGTGTCAATGGATGGTATTTTTAAGCTGAATTCGGGAGACGTCTTACTGTTCGGGCATGTTCCTCCAAACACTAAGTGGAGTGAGCCGTGCGGCAATAAGATCACCGATGCACTTTCTTATATCGGAAAGGATTATGTCGCTCATTTCACAACACAAGGCTGGACGTGCCAGAATGGTTATATCGTGATCCAGTAGCTGCGAGTCTGTTGGTGCATCACACAGGTTTGAAAAGAACGGTCGTGTAACATAACTTAATGTTTAGGTTGTAAAGATTGGATAGTGGCCTCCTCTTTACCACGTCCCAAGTTGCTCACCATTTTTACCTCGCGGACGAACCGGCCTTGCCGCTAGTTTTTCAGCCCAGCGATCAACTGTTGGAATTTCTCACCTTGTACTGTCACGTGCGCCCGCAGCAGATTTGCAGACACTTCGGCATCTCCAGCCTTGAGCGCCTCGATGATTTCATCATGTTCCGCAAGCGATTGCCCCATCCGCCCACGAAAACGTAGCTGGACGCGGCGATAGGGTTTGAGCCGATGTTGCAATCTTAACGCTTCGTTTTGCAGATGTGAGTTAGTGGCGCCGCGGTAGATTTCCTGATGGAAGACCTCGTTCTCATAATAATAGCCCGCCGCATCCTGACGCTCAACCGCGTCTCGGCATCTGGCGTCCGCGTGACTAAGTCGTTTGAGCCCTTCGTCGGTCATCCTTGCGGCTGCAAATCTGCCGCAAGAGGCCTCTAATTCTGCCATTGTTTCAAACATTTCAAGCAGTTCTACGGGCCCTGGTTGGCGCACAAAAACGCCTCGTCTGGGAATTTGTTCGGCCATTCCAGACATGACCAAACGCTGCAATGCTTCGCGGATAGGGGTGCGCGACACACTGAAATGCTCGGCGAGTTTAATCTCGTCAAGGCGTTCACCGTCTGCGTACTCACCTTGGAAAACCAGTTCCTCGAGAGAGTCTGCGATTTGTTCTGCACGTTTCAATGTCATATCGCCACAATACTATGTATTCATCTTGGAGCGCAATATTTAACATCTTGTATACAAGAATGTTGACTGAGGATGCGAGGTGAGTGAGGGTACAGAACAGTCGCACCAACGAGTCGGCTTATAAATGGGAGGAAATTATGAAAAAGAACATTCTAGCGACTGTCGCTATGGTGGCTGCTATGGGCGTTGCGTCTGCAGCGCAGGCGACCGAATTGCGTCTGTCACACCAATGGTCCAACAAAGATATTCGCCACCAAGTTGCACAGATTGTTGCTGACGGTGTGGCTGAAGCCAATGTCGATCTGGATATCAAGATCTTCGGATCAAAGTCCTTGTTTAAACCGCGTGAGCAATATCGTCCGTTAAGCCGTGGTCAATTAGATATGACCGTTTTGCCGCTTAGCTACGCGGGTGGCCAGCAGCCAGCGTTCAACCTGACACTGATGCCCGGCTTGGTTAAGAACCATGACCATGCGGCGCGTCTGAGCAAATCTCCTTATATGGAAGCCCTCGAAGCAAAGATGGCTGAGGATGATGTTATGGTGCTTGTGCACGGTTATCTGGCGGGGGGCTTTGTTGGAAAAGACAAATGCATCACCGGCCCGGCTGACGTGGATGGGCTGCAAACGCGTGCAGCTGGTAAAGCGTTTGAACAAATGCTGGCCGGCGCAAATGCGTCTATCACGTCCATGGCGTCTTCAGAAATCTACAACGCGATGCAAACAGGCATTCTGAATGCTGCAAACACATCGTCTTCGTCTTTCGTTTCTTATCGCATTTATGAGCAGGTTGCCTGCTACACACCTGCGACAGAAGATTTTGCGCTGTGGTTCATGTACCAGCCTTTGCTGATGAACAAATCGACTTTTGAGGGTCTGTCAGCAGATCAGCAAAACGCACTATTGGCAGCTGCCGAAAAGGCAGAAGCGTTCTACCTCGAAGAAGCCAAAAAGCAGGATGCTGCATCTGTTAAGGTATTCCAAGATGCAGGCGTTGAAATCGCCAGCATGTCTGCTGAAGATTTTGATGCATGGCGCGCATTGGCGCAGGAAACATCCTACAAACTCTTTGTGGCGGATGTACCGGATGGGCAGGACCTGCTCGATATGGCGCTCGCTGTAGAGTAAGACTGTATCTGGCGACCGCTGGAAATGGTGGTCGCCAAACATCTCCCCCACTAAATTCTGTTTCTGGAAGGAAAGTCGATATGGCTGGCCAAAGCTCAGCTGCCTCTTCGCGCACGGGCAATAATCCCTTTCTGCGTGCGGTTGCGGCCCTCTCTACTCTAGCGGGATGGTGCTCTGCGGCGATGATTGTCGCGGCCGTTGCAATCACCTGCCAAATGATTTTCGTGCGCTTCGTATTGAACCAGTCAACTGTCTGGCAAACCGAAGCGGTGATCTATCTTGCTATCGCAGCCACCTTGGTTGGCCTGCCTTACGTGCAGCGTTTGCGGGGGCATGTGAACGTTGATTTGATCCCGCTCGCCCTTTCGCCAAGCGCGCGCTACTACATGTTCATCCTGACGATGACCCTGTCCATTACGATGGTCGCAATCGTTCTTTTCTACGGATACGAGCACTGGCATCTCGCCTACGAGCGGAACTGGAAGTCCGACACCATTTGGGCCGTGCGACTGTGGATACCATACCTCGCAATTCCTGTCGGATTTGGGCTGTTCTTGCTCCAGTTGATCGCTGACTTGGTCGCTGTTCTTTTGAAAATTGACACCCCCTTTGGTCTGGAGGACGTGTAATGGACCCGATTTTGCTTGGCGGCATTGTCGCCGTCGTTACCATCCTTGTTCTGTTCTCTGGTGTCTCTGTCGCCCTTGGACTGCTTATCGTCTCGACTGGCTTTTTATTGATCTTCGACGGCCTTCGTTCGCTTGAGTTGATCCCGGAAATTCTGTTTGGAAAGCTTGATAATTTCGCCCTTCTTGCGATCCCGATGTTTATCATCATGGGCTCTTCGATTGCATCCACAAGGGCGGGTGCTGATCTGTACGAAGCGCTTGAACGCTGGCTGACACGCGTACCGGGTGGTTTGGTAATTTCCAATTTGGGTGCTTGCGCACTTTTCTCGGCTATGTCCGGTTCAAGCCCTGCAACCTGTGCGGCCATCGGTAAAATGGGCATCCCCGAGATGCGCAAACGCGGATACCCTGACGGCGTTGCGGCCGGATCGATCGCAGCGGGCGGTACGCTCGGTATCCTTATTCCGCCTTCGGTCACGATGATCGTTTACGGCATCGCCACAGAGACTTCGATTGGGCGTCTGTTTTTGGCTGGCGTCATTCCGGGGCTGCTGTTGGTGGGCTTGTTCATGGCGTGGTCACTTTATTCGACATGGAAAACGGGCGATCAGCAACTGTTGTCGTCACGCGTCTACACGTGGAAGGAAAAGTTCGAGATCTTGCCCCGCGTATTGCCATTTCTGGCGATCATCTTGGGCGTTCTTTATGCAATGTATGGTGGCATCGCGACACCGTCTGAGACTGCCGCAGTTGGTGCCCTGCTGTGCTTGTTGATCGCGGTTGTGATCTACAAATTGTGGAACCCAAAAGATTTGTGGGTCGTTCTGCGCGACAGCACCAAGGAAAGCGTGATGATCATGTTCATCATCGCTGCGGCGGGTGTGTTTTCCTACATGCTTTCAAGCTTGTTCATTACGCAGTCGATCGCAGAATGGATCGGAACATTGGACGTAAACCGTTGGGTGCTAATGACGTTCGTCATGCTATTCCTTTTGGTTGCGGGCTTCTTCTTGCCCCCAGTCGCAGTAATTTTGATGGCTGCGCCCATCTTGCTGCCTATCATTACCACAGCAGGTTTTGATCCCATCTGGTTTGCGGTTGTACTGACCATCAACATGGAGATCGGTTTGATATCGCCGCCCGTCGGGCTGAACCTCTATGTGATCAATGGCATCGCGCCTGACATCTCGCTCAAGACCATTCTAAAGGGGTCATTGCCGTTCGTTGCATGCATGGTGATCGCCATTGTTCTGTTGTGCTTCTTCCCGGGCATTGCGACATGGCTTCCTGATGTCATGATGGGAGAGGCGGTGTGAGCTACTTTAGCGAGCTGATTTCAACTGTATTTGAGCGGCGCTATCAAAAGGCGCTCTCGAATGAGGTTGTTGACAGAACGACATCGGAGTTGTGCGAAGACCTGCTTAGCAGTCACGGAGAGGTGTCGGGTGTTACTCTGGCACGCAACCTACTGGATCGTTACGCAGGCATGACCCATGAGGAGAAAACAGCGTTTTTCGAATTCATGGCTCATGAACTTGAGATCAATCCGGATGACGTCATCAGTTCGTTAGAGAAGTACCAAGAGAAACCGGCCAAAGGCACGTACCGTGCCTTTGCTGCCGCATGTGAGCCGCGCCGGCAGGAGTTAGCAAGACGCCTTAATCAGGTTCCTGGTGCGACCGGACAATTGGTTCAGATGCGCAAAGACCTATTGGGAATGATGAAGGATCGTGCCGATCTGGAACCCGTAGACGTAGATTTCAGGCATTTATTTGCTTCGTGGTTCAATCGCGGTTTTCTGGTGCTGCGTCCCATCGATTGGTCAAGCCCTGCGGAAATCCTTGAAAAAATCATTGCCTATGAGGCAGTGCATGAAATTGATAGCTGGGACGACCTGCGCCGCAGATTAAAACCGACTGATCGGCGTTGTTTCGGCTTTTTTCATCCGTCGATGGCAGACGAGCCACTCATCTTCGTGGAGGTGGCTTTGACGAAAGGTGTGCCTAATTCCGTTCAAGACTTGCTCACAAATGAACGCGCAGAGATTGAAGCAGAAGATGCCGACACGGCGGTCTTTTACTCAATTTCGAACTGCCAAGCAGGTTTGGCCGGTATTTCGTTTGGCAATTCATTGATCAAACAAGTTGTCTCTGACCTGTCAAAAGACCTACCCAACCTGTCGACATTTGTAACACTTTCCCCAATTCCGGGGTTGAATAAATGGCTTGGCGGTACTGATTTGGACATCCTAGAAGAGGCTGACAACCAAGCTGTTGCGGCGCATTATTTGCTTGAAGCAAAAAGGTCCGACGGGATGCCGTTTGATCCTGTTGCGCGGTTCCATTTGGGTAATGGTGCGCTGGTCTACGCTGTTCACGCTGAGGCAGATACGTCGCCGAACGGACGCAAGCAATCTAATGGGGCAATGGTGAATTACCTCTACGATCTTTCCCAAATTTCACAAAACCACGAGAAATTCGTGGGCGAACAGACCGTCGTCGCATCCGCTGCTGTCAAAGCGCTAAGCGGATCGGTCGCGCCCAAAAGTTAAGGAGACTGATCATGGCAAACCCTCTATTTGATACACTTTTCGGACGCCACCAAGGCAAGGCAACACCTTTCTTGGAGACGCCTGACGGCACAGTCATCACCCACGGTGAGTTCCTTGATCTGGCAGCGCAATATGCACATGTGCTGGTAGAATTGGGCGTAAAGCCAGGTGAACGTGTTGCAGTTCAAATCGGCAAATCCCCCCAAGCTTTGGCCGTCTACGCGGCATGTGTTCAGGCTGGGATCGTGTTCCTACCATTGAACACGGCTTACACGCCTGATGAAGTCTCGTACTTTGTTGAAAATAGCGCCGCGCGCGTACTTCTGTGTGATGGCAAGCGGTCTGAGGCTTTGGCGCCAATCGCCGCGGCAAGTGGCGCCATTATTGAGACCATGAATAATGACGGTAGCGGTAGTTTCGCCACCAAAGCGGGTTCGATGGCTTCTGCATTCTCAACGGTTGAACGCTCGGAAAATGACTTGGCCGCGTTCCTTTACACATCTGGCACCACAGGTCGCTCAAAAGGTGCCATGCTGACCCAAGCCAACCTGCTTTCAAACTGCACAACTCTGACAAAAGAGTGGGCGTTCACATCCAGTGATGTGCTGCTTCACGCGCTTCCGATTTTTCATACACACGGGCTTTTTGTGGCAACAAACATTGCGTTGCTTGCGGGTAGTAAAGTTGTCTTCATGCCCAAATTTGATCTGGGTGTGATCATTGCGCATATGCCCAACGCAACCACGATGATGGGGGTCCCGACGTTCTACACGCGCTTGTTGGAGGATCCGCGTTTTACCAAAGATCTTGCGCAGCACATGCGTCTGTTCATTTCAGGAAGCGCGCCTCTGTTGGCGGAAACTCACGTACAATTCGAACAGCGCACGGGCCACCGAATTCTTGAGCGTTACGGCATGACCGAGACCAACATGAATACATCCAACCCTTACAAGGGCGAGCGTCGCGCCGGTACGGTTGGCTTCCCGCTTCCGGGTGTTGAGGTCAAAATTACCGACAGCACCACCGGTGCAACTTTGCCCCAAGGCGAGATTGGCGAAATCGAAGTGCGTGGACCCAACGTTTTTAAGGGATACTGGCAGATGCCCGAAAAAACAGCAGAGGAGCTGCGTGACAACGGGTTTTTCATCACAGGGGATTTGGGCCAGATCGACGAAGACGGGTATCTGCACATCGTTGGGCGCAACAAGGATCTAATTATTTCGGGTGGCTACAATATCTATCCCAAGGAAATTGAACTTCTGCTCGATGCGGAAGACGGCGTTCTTGAAAGTGCAGTTGTAGGGGTCCCACATCCAGATTTTGGCGAAACGGTCCTTGGGATTCTTGTTGCTAAATCTGGGACAGAACTTGATCTTGATGCGATCAAACAGAGCATTTCAACCTCGCTTGCCCGCTTCAAGCACCCGCAAAAACTGATTATTGTTCCTGAGCTTCCACGCAACACGATGGGCAAAGTGCAAAAGAAGGCACTACGCGACGAGTACAAAGACTTGTTCGTTCCTGCATGATGTCATCGTGTGACGTGAGGCGGCATGTGCGCATCTCATAGGTCGGTTGTCAGCAGGCAGAATGATGGGCAAGTCTGAGGCGTTGCCCATCACGATGCAGCTATTTCGCTAGCGGAGGGCAGGGGTGTCACTGGACCACTCTTAGTGTTCCAAGGTACTATAGCCTTGGCTCAACTAAATTTGCGCCAACCCTCTGGAACTTAAGGTGCGGCATACCAAGCGTTGGCGGGCATTTCTTTGTTTATGGTGCCCTGAAGATTTGCATTGCGCAGTCTCTGTGCCTTCATGCCATTTGCTACAACTGGGCATTAGCTGCGTACATAAGTCTGAAGCGTTATATCTTCACGTTCATGGTGATTCAGTAATAGCGCTGAAGGTTACAGGCTGATCCGTTTTTTCAGCGTTTCAATTTACGAAATATAATTTTAAATTGAACGGGCTAGATAAAGTCCATCACCATGCTCTCAGTTATGCCGTGGGATGTAATATGGAGGCGAGTACCGGAATCGAACCGGTGTACACGGATTTGCAATCCGCTGCGTCACCACTCCGCCAACTCGCCTCGTGCGTTTGCAATGCAATCGCGTGGTGTAGCGTTGATTTAGCGGGGCGTTTGCCGTTGCACAACCCAAAATCGTCTGCTGGGTACTGACTGCGAACGCCATTGCAGCCTTCTTTGTGCTGTGGCAAAAGCACGAACATATCCAGCAGCCAACGGGATCTACGATATGAGCGATTTTGCAACACGCCGCCGCATGATGGTCGACACACAAGTGCGTCCGTCGGACGTCACGAAGTTCCCGATTATTGATGCAATGCTGTCGATCCCGCGTGAGGTCTATGTACCATCCGAAAAACGTGAGGCGGCGTACATGGACGGCGAAGTCGCATTGGGCGGGGGCCGTGTTTTGTTGGAAGCACGCAGCTTTGCTAAGCTTCTCGATGCGCTGACCATCGATACTGACGATCTTGTTCTCGACGTGGCCTGCGGGCATGGCTACTCCACGGCAGTTTTGGCACATATGGCTGCGGCTGTTGTTGGTGTGGAAAGTGATGCGGAGATGGCCGAGATCGCTCAAAGCAACCTGTCAGAAAATAATATCGATAACGCGGCCGTCAAAGATTGTGGCTTAGCGGAAGGGGCTGCTTCTGAGGGGCCGTTTGATGTGATCGTGATCAACGGTGGCGTGGAAATTGTACCGGATGCGTTGCTGGCACAGCTAAAAGATGGCGGCCGTATTGGTGTGATTATGATGGAAAACGCGCTTGGTCGCGCAATGATTGGTCACAAACAAGACGGTAAAGTTAGCTGGCGTTTCGCATTCAACGCAACTGCCCCGATCCTGCCGGATTTCCAAGCGGCAACTGCCTTTCAGCTTTGACACTCTGAAAACTATACTAGATAGTTCAGTTAAGGTGGGACGCGGTTTTCGCGCCCCGCAGCTGATCTCTAGGAAGCTTTTCTAATGTTCTCAACGCCTCGTCGTCCCGCGTATCTTCTTGCAACTGCTATCACCGTTTTTACGACTCTGCTGCCTCAGGCATCTGCTGCGGATAGTTTAAAAGATGCGTTGATCGGGGCCTACAAACATTCGGGTCTGTTGCAACAGCAACGCGCACTGCTACGTGCTGCTGACGAAGATGTGGCGCAATCAATGGCTGCGCTGAAGCCGGTCATTGCTTTTTCTGCGGCGGCGACTGGCACAAACGCAAATGCTTTGAATTCGTTTGATTACAGCGCTTCGGGAACACTTTCGGCGCAGATCACACTTTACGATAACAACCGCTCACGGCTTGGGGCGGAGGCCGCCAAAAAAGCTGTTCTGGCGGGGCGTGAAGGGCTTGTTTTGGCTGAACAGCAGATTTTGTTCCGCGCGATTGACGCATATTTGAACGTCCGGCGTCAGCGCCAATTGGTGGCGCTTCGCAATAACAACCTGACCTTGCTGAACCGCGAATTGCGCGCCGCTCAGGACCGCTTTGACGTAGGTGAAGTGACGCGAACAGATGTTGCCCTTGCTGAGGCCCGTATGGCCAGCGCGCGTGGTGATCTGGCGTCTGCGCAAGGTGCGCTTAGCCGTGCAATGGCGGAATATGCAAATGCAGTTGGGCGCAAGCCGGGTGATCTTCAAGCGGTCAAACCTGTTCCAAGTCCTGCAAAATCAATCGCTGCGGCGGCAGAATTTGCACAACGTAACCACCCAAGCGCAAAGCGTGCGCAGCGTGAAGTGACCGTTGCAGAGTTGAATCTAGCACGCGCCGAAGCCGCTATGGGGAGCACAGTAACCCTGACGGGCCGTATCGGGGTTGACGACGATTTTGACACGACCGAAACCGCCCAGATCGAGCTAAGCCAGCCAATTTACCAAGGTGGGCGTTTGTCGTCGTTAGTTCGCCAAGCTCAAGCGCGTCGTGACGCAAGTCTGGCAAACGTGCATGTAGTGAGCAACGATGTGCGTCAATCAGTTGAGAACGCCTTTGCGGATTTGTCCATTGCACGGGCGCAAATTCAGTCGGCCGAGCGTCAGGTGCGCGCGGCACAAACGGCGTTTAACGGGGTGCGTGAAGAAGCAAAGCTTGGTGCAAGGACGACACTTGATGTGCTCGACGCTGAGCAGGAACTGTTGAACGCGCGCACACAACGCATCAGCGCGTTGATTGACGAACGGCGTGCATCCTACGGGGTGCTGGTTTCAATGGGTCTTTTGACCGCTGATTATCTGAAGCTTGGCATTCAGACATATGATCCCGCTGGTTACTATGAGTTGGTCAAAGATGGTCCGACGAAAAAATCCAAGCAGGGCCAACAGCTTGATCGTATTCTCAAAGGTCTGAACAAGTAAGCACATTACGCTTGTGATTTACTGTGTGCGCAGCAACCTGTTGTCGCGCGAGGGATGCTCAGCTAGTGTCGCGGTAAGCAACTTACGGGCAAACTCAATGTCGGACACAGTCAATAACGCAGATATCGAAGACGTTTTGTCGTCAATTCGTCGATTGGTCGCCGATGATGCACCTGCGCGCCAGAGTGCGGCACAGACACCAGCTGCAGAACCTACGTCAGAGGCGCAAAAACCTGCTGCACGGCTGTTGCTGACCGAAGCGTTGCGCGTGGATCTTGATGAGACGGTGGATACAGCAGCTGCTACCGCACCGATCGAGCAGGCAGTTGCCACAGCGGCCGCAGCTGAGATCGAAGATAACGTAGTGGCATTTTTTACTGGTGACGCAAAATCCACCGCGTCTCAGGTGCCCCCATATGAGGATCAAGAAGCTGAGGCGGCGCTTTTGTCGGATGCTGATCTGTCCTCAGTTGTGGCGGATGAGGTCGGTCCGGAAACTTCGGCAAATTCAGCTGAAGATGACAACATGTTCCAAGAGCATGTGATGGATGAGGATGCTCTGCGCGAGTTGATCGGCAAACTTGTCCGAGAGGAACTTCAGGGCGAGTTAGGCGAGCGGATCAGCCGTAATGTCCGAAAACTGGTACGGCGCGAAATTCACCGCGCAATGGCAAGTATCGATCTGGATTAGGTCGTAGCTCTGCGTGCATCAGCGGCGCATGCCAACAAAGCATCGATATCCATATGCTTCTCTAGGTGATCAGCAAGCGCATCAAGCGTTGCCTCTACATCGCCTTGATAATCAAGCTGCTTGGATGTGCCGCCCAATTCTGCAAGGTAGGCTGCGCGAAATTTATCTGCTGCAAAAAGTCCGTGCAGATAACACCCTTTGACCCTGCCATTCGCGGATGCGGCCCCCTCAGAGCGCCCATCTAGGGTCAACCACGCGGCGTCGCAGTCTTTACCTGTCGTTTTGCCTAAGTGAATTTCATACCCATCAACGGGGTGGCCGGATGCTGTGTGAAACGCGGATGATAAGCTAAGGCGTTTTTGGGGGTGCATGACCGTTTCAACGTCAAGCAGACCCAGCCCATCGACGGAACAAGCCGGTCCCTCAATGCCATCGGGATCATGGATTTTGCTCCCCAACATCTGATACCCACCGCAAATACCCAACACATGACCGCCACGCCGCACATGTGCCTGCAGATCGATGTCCCAGCCTTGTTGCTTGAAATGGGCCAGATCGGCGATCGTTGATTTGCTGCCCGGTATCAAAACCAGCTGCGCATCAGCGGGCAGGGGGCGTCCGGCCTCAATGATTTCAACTGTGATGTCCGGCTCGGACGAAAGCGGGTCCAGATCGTCAAAATTTGCAATGCGGCCAAGGCGCGGCACGGCAATCTTGAACGCCCCACCGGTTCGGCTGGCAACGTCCATCACGTCTTCGGCAGGCAGTTTCCACGCATCGGCAAACCAAGGGATCACGCCCAACGACGTCCAGCCGGTGTGATCCATGATTGCGGTTAGCCCCTCATCAAACAGGGTCGTATCGCCGCGAAATTTGTTGATGCCGAAGGCCTTAATCCGCGCGCGGTCCTCGGAGGGTAGCACCACATGGGTGCCGACCAGTTGGGCAATAACGCCGCCGCGATCAATGTCGCCGATTAGGGCCACGGGAACCCCTACGGCTTCGGCAAAACCCATGTTCGCAATATCGCCCGCGCGCAAGTTCACCTCCGCAGGTGAGCCCGCGCCTTCGATGATCACCAGATCGGTGGTGCTGGCGAGACGGTGAAAACTTTCAAGGACGGCTTGCATCAGCTTGGGTTTTGCTTTGGCGTAATCACGCGCTTTGAGTGTGGCAACGCGCTCGCCTTGTACGATGACTTGCGCACCAATGTCAGTTTCGGGCTTGAGCAAAACGGGGTTCATATCCGTGTGCGGGGCCACGCCACAGGCCATTGCCTGAAGCGCTTGGGCGCGGCCGATTTCGCCCCCATCTTCAGTGACAGCGGCGTTGTTGGACATGTTTTGCGGCTTGAACGGGCGCACGCTCATGCCGCGCCGCACGCACGCACGCGCGATGCCAGCCACCAAAATGGATTTGCCCACATTTGAGCCGGCACCCTGTATCATGATTGCTTTTGTCATTGTGCCCCCTCGCGTTACCTGTGTTTACATTGACCCGCAGCGGAGGGCTACGATGAACACACCGGCACATCTGATTTTTGGACTGGCGGTATTTGGCCGGCCGAACGCGTCACGGGTCACTGCTGCCGCATTGGCCGGTGCGCTGATCCCTGATGCATCGCTCTATGTGATGGCAGGGTGGTCACTGTTTGTGATGGGAATTGATACGCGCATTGTGTTCGGCGAGCTTTACTTTTCCGACCTCTGGCAGGCCGTTTTTCGGATCGATAACAGTTTTATTTTATGGGGGGCTGGCTTTGCCGCGGCGCTTTGGTCGCGGCTGGATTGGGCAATTGCTCTTTGCGGCGCTGCTCTTTTACATCTGCTGTTTGATTTTCCGCTGCATCATGATGATGGGTGGGCGCATTTCTGGCCCCTAACGGATTGGATTTACCAAAGCCCGCTCAGCTATTGGGATCGCAATCATTATGCTGGGATTGTCGCGCCGATTGAAATGGTGATGAGCCTGATTGCTGGCGCTTTTATCGTGCGACGTTTTTGGGGCAGCAAACTGATCGTCGGCTTGAGTGGTGTTTTGATGGCGGCACAGGTTGTGCCCGGCTTGATCTGGGCGTTTGTGTTTTAGCCTGAAAATAACGGGGACAGCCGCGGTAAATCGCTTATAAAAAATGCGCCCTAAATATTAGGACGCATTCTATAAATTCTTTTCTAGTGAGGTTCGCAGTACGCTTAAGCAGCTTCGGCCTGTGCTGCGTTGCGACGCTCGCTTTCTTCACGGCTAAGTGCCACGGATGTCCGTACGCCCTTGCCAACGAAGTCCATCAGACCTTCGACAACACGTTCGTTCGGATCAATACCTGCGCAGCTTAGAACTTCGCGGCCATCACGTGAACGTGCCCAACGGGCGATTTGGTCTGGACCATTTCCGTATTTCTTGTCATCAGCGATCGCATCGTCCAATGCGGCCAATACTACCGCTGCAAATAGCTTGCGTGCGCGGTTGCCTTGTTCGTTGTTAAATGCAGTGCCATCAACGAAATCTTGCATCTCGTCTCCTAAATACAGTTGGTCTTGTTCTCGGCGTTGGGTCGTTATGGACCATTCAATACGATTCGGGGAAGTATTTTTTGCATGGCTGTCATGATGAAAACGCATGGCTTTTTACTGAATTGTAATAATCGGCCCTTGCTTGCCAGCTTCCGTTACCAAGGATATAGGCGCTGTTAATAGTATATCAACACTTGCGGGACATCCGACCTATGCCAAAAATCAACGGAAACGAGATCAGACCAGGTAATGTTTTGGAACATAACGGCGGGCTTTGGGCCGCTGTTAAAGTAGACCATGTGAAGCCGGGTAAGGGCGGTGCTTTTGCTCAGGTTGAGATGAAGAACCTTCGTAACGGCTCAAAGCTTAACGAGCGTTTTCGCAGTGCCGACAAAGTTGAGCGCGTCCGCCTTGAGCAAAAAGACCAGCAGTTCCTTTTTGAAAGCGACGGCATGCTGACGTTCATGGATACCGAGACTTATGAACAAATTGAACTGCCCGCAGATATTTTGGGCGAGCGCCGCGCATTTTTGCAAGACGGCATGACCATCGTCATCGAATACCACGAAGCCGAAGCGCTTAACGCAACGCTGCCACAAAAAGTGGTGTGTAAAGTTGTTGAGACAGAGCCAGTCGTGAAAGGTCAGACAGCCGCAAACAGCTTTAAGCCGGCGGTTCTGGATAACGGGTTCAAAGTAATGGTACCGCCGTTTGTTGGTCAGGACGAAGACATCGTCGTGAACACAGAAACGATGGAATACGCAGAGCGCGCCTAATCGACAACGGTGAGGGCGGTTGCATCTGCCCTCATCCCTTTGGCGCGGTCAAATCTGATGTGTGCCAGTCCCAAATTCCCCGACACTGAATAAAGATGACCCGCAGGCTTGCCGTCCCTGGTGATGGGGGTATCGGCCTTTGCGCTGCCGTCATGGGCGACTTGCACTAGGCCCTTTTTCAGCTCGGCCTTATGTTTCATCCGGGCACAAATCTCCTGCCCGACAAAACATCCCTTTTTGAAGTCTATGCCGTTCAGGCGCTCGAACCCCGCCTCAAGAATGTAGGTGTCGGGCGTCAGCTCAATCCCTGTTTGCGGCACGGCTAAACGTACGCTCAGGGCTGAAAGCGCGTCTGCTGTGATCGCTGAAGGCGCGCTGCTATCGATTGCGGTTCTATAGGCGCGATGGGGCAATTCATGGTGGCGCGGATCAGCATGGCCGCTGCCAAGCGATACGGACAGATCACTTTGCGCAATGACCAAATCTGCGCGCAGTTTATACATGTTCAGCCGCGTGAACAGTAGGCTGGCGTGGGTGCTGACCACATCAAGTAACACTTGTTCCGCGTCATTGAGTAAGAAGAAATCGGCAACGAACTTACCCTGCGCGGTCAACAGTGCCGCATATGTGAGTGGGCTCTGTGCATCAAACGAATTGGTGATGAGGCCTGCCAGAAAGCTATGACGGTCAGGCCCTGTGATTGTAAAAACGGTGCGGTCGGTCATGGGGTATGCCTACAGTTAATTACGTTGAGCGGCGGAACAGGTTAGTCAGTGACGTCCAGATGCTTGGTGCCTCTTCGGTCTCGGACGGGGTGCTCAGATACGGTGCGCGGTGCACTGTTTTGCCGTCTTTGAATTGCGCAGCATGAAGGGCGGCATATGCCCCACCAAGCGCCATCAGCGCCCCGTGGCTGCCTTCCTCAACGACGCGCCCACGGTCCATCACCACAATCTTGTCGGCGTTTTGAATTGTCGACAAACGGTGTGCGATCACAAGTGTTGTGCGGCCTTTTGAAAGGTTCTCAAGCGCATCTTGGACCAGTTTTTCTGATTGGGTGTCGAGAGCGGATGTAGCCTCGTCCAACAGCAAGATCGGCGTATCGCGCAAAAGGGCGCGCGCGATAGCGACGCGCTGTCGTTGTCCGCCAGAAAGGGCCGATCCCCGTGGACCAGCGGGGGTATCAATGCCCTGTTCAAGCTTGGGCAAAAACGCACTGACGTGGGCCGCATCAAGGGCAGCAGCAAGTTGTTCGTCAGTGACGTTGCCCTGACCTAACAAAATGTTTTCGCGGATTGTTTCATCAAAGAGCAGCGCGTCTTGGGTCACCACGGAATAGAGCGAGCGTAGCGCGTTTATGTCAAATTGAGTAATGTCTGTCTCGCCCAACATGACTTGACCGGCGCTTGGGTCATTGAGGCGCGTCAGCAAGTTGAACACAGTCGATTTGCCCGCGCCAGATGCGCCTACCAGCGCGGTCGTTTGGCCTGCAGCGGCGGTAAAGCTTGCGCCCTGCAACACTGGATGATCGCCGTAGCTAAGATGCACGTCGCGCAGGATAATGTCGCCAGTTTCTGCAGGTAGCGGGGTTACAGAAACTGGCGCTTTGATCTGATCCGGCGTGGTTTCAAACAACTCTTTGAGGCGTTCAATTCCCGCCGCAGCCGTTTGCCAGATACCTGCAAGACCCGCCAAGCGGCGCAGGGGCTCAAACGCAAATCCCATGGCCGTAAAGAAGGACATGAACTCACCGATTGTCTTTTCGCCCGAGATGATGTCGCTGGCGCCGTAAACCAGCACTGCGAAAAAGCCGATGCCTGCCACTAAATCCGCAAGACCAGACATCATCGCACGGCCAATCGCGGCTTGCACCTCAACGCGGACACGTTTCGAAATCAGTCCGGTGTAGCGGTCATCTTGATACGTCTCCAAGCGGTTCAGCTTGATGGGGGCGATACCGTGGAAAATTTCATCAAGCCGCGTTGACATAGAGGCCGCAACACCGCGGGCATTGGTGGCTTTGCGCCGCACAAATCGCTGCATCAGTTGGCTCGGCAGGATCATAAGCGGCAGCC
>Ga0209555_10001028_pt1 | contig 22473 bp, 20 predicted proteins | sample SaaInl85LU_5_DNA_FD_184643 | JGI IMG/M metagenome (GOLD analysis project Ga0209555, IMG submission 184643) | Marine microbial communities from expanding oxygen minimum zones in the Saanich Inlet - ESP_85LU_5_DNA (SPAdes) (version 2) | ecosystem: Environmental > Aquatic > Marine > Intertidal... | reverse complement strand
CGGGGTTCTACCAAAAACCAGTTGGCTAGTCCTTGCACTTAGACCGCCAACCTTCCGATGGGTTAATTATACCAAATACGCCAGAAATAAACAGGCAGAAAAAAGGCCTAATTAAAGGCCTAATTTCTTTACAATGGGACACATACATTGTAATATTATTTATGTCAGCGGGATTGCAGTCCCGAATGACTTGAGAATGACGATCAAGGCACCCGTTGCCGACAAAGAAATTATACGTTTCTTACCCCATATTTTCAAGTTATGATTGCAAACCCATTTTCCCAGTCGAGCCTGGTTAAATTGTATTGTCGCATGGTGCAATCGCTCACAAAAGCCAGAAATCACAACCGACCTTTGAAGGCGGGAATAAACAGCGTATATGGTGAACGTGCCTTCGGGACGTATAGGGCGGTTTTAGCAGCCGTTGTCAAATTAACCACTTGACGAAATGTTTGCTGATGACGGGTTGTGATGGGAAAACGAATGGCCAATTGGCTATGAATGAATAAGATAATCGTATAGGTTCACCAATAGCCTATCATAGACCCACTATTGTCTGAAAAAAGGAGAAAGTATGCGTATACAATTAAACGACGCGGAAATGAAATTGGCAAAACACATTGCCATTGAAAGAACAAAACACAATCAATCGCACAATTATTCCAACAAGAATCAATCAGGGCGGAACGATTTGACGATTGGCACACAAGGAATCGAAGGTGAAATTGCAGTATGTAAACACTTCAATTTATATCCTGACTTGGTAACAGATAAACCACAAAAACATGACATTGTTATTTATGGCCATACGTTCGATATTAAGACGACAGAGAAATCGCATTTTCTTAATGTGGCGCATTGGAAATCAAACAATCCTTGCGACTTTTACGCGTTGGTTATTAAGGACAAGAATAATTTCACATTGGCGGGCCATGTATCAAAGGAAGGGTTATTTGATGCGCAAAACCTAAAGCAAGGTGAAAGGGGTTTATATTGGCGCATTCATAAAAGCAAGTTAACTCCATTCAAGGGGGATTTATGAGAAAGTCAGTTCAGGCCGTCATTGATGAAATGACAAAAGAAGATCATAAGCGATTAAGACAAAAGTATTATGACATGGTGACAGAGAATAATTTATTGTGTCTCGTATTGATTGGCTCACTATTATTGAACGTTGTATTAATATTTAAATAAGTACCCGAAAGGAGAAATTTATGGAACTACGCCCACACCAAACAAAAGCCGTTGAAATGCTTAAACAGTCAATTCGCAATGGCAATAAAAGAATCATTCTCGCTGCGCCATGTTCATTTGGCAAAACAGTCCTGGCAATGTATCTAATTAAAAACGCAGTTGCAAAGGGTAAACGATGTTTGTTTATATGCGACCGAGTAAAACTAATCGACCAGGCATTGAATACATTCTTAAAGGCGGGTTTACGCTGCGGAGTTATCCAGGGCCAACACATACAGCAAGATTATTCCGCACCAGTACAAATTGCTAGTGTTCAATCATTAATGAATCGCCAACGTGTTGAAGCGGATTTTATCATTATTGATGAAGCGCACATTCTTTATAAGTACCAATACGAACTAATGCAGCGGTGGAGCAACCTTGTATTCATCGGCCTATCGGCAACACCCTTTTCAAAGGGCCTCGGCCGTCCTGGTGCCTATCAAGATTTAGTTGTTCCAATCACACCAACTGAACTATTCGACCAGGGATTTTTGACGCCGTGCGATTATTACGGCGGACAATCAATTGACCTGGATAATGTAAAGCGAACATCAAACCGTTATGGCGGAACAGAATACGATCCGAAAGACTTAGCCAGTAGATACGACAAAGACAAAGATATTCTTGTTGGTGATGCAATAAAGAATTACATGAAGATATGCCCGCATAAGATGGGGATAGCATTTGCGCCAAGCATTGCCCAAAGTAAGTATTTGCGGGACAGATTCAATGAAGCAGGAATCAGCGCTGAACACATTGATGGTTATATGGACATAGAAGAACGTGAAGAAATATTAAAGGCCCATGAAGATGGTGATATTTCTATTCTATGTAATAGCCAATTATTAGCGGTTGGATTCGACAGTGTGAAGATTGAATGTTTATTGGATTTTTACCCGGTTAAATCAAAGATTACGTTCATCCAAAGATGGGGCAGGATTTTGAGGTTATGCCCAGGCAAGGAAAAAGTTTATTATCTGGACCATGCAAGCAACATCCAAAGACACGGTTTCCCTGAATACCTAATCCCGAATGAATTGGATGATGGCGAAAAGCAGTACAACGAAGAAAGGACCGTGAAGAAGGAAGAAGGCAAGGAAAAGGAACCAACCAAATGTCCGCAGTGTTTTGGGTATATGTACGGCATACGGTGTAAATGTGGTTACGAGATACCAAGGACTGAACAAGTAAAGACGACCGAAGAAGAACTGGTAAAACTAACTAAGAAGAACAACAAAGAAATAACATATGAACAAAAGCAAACGTTCCTTAGTGAGTTATTACTACACGGCAAATTGAAAGGGTATAAAAAAGGTTGGGCAGCGAACAAGTATAAAGAACGGTTCGGAGTATGGCCCAACAAGATTGAACCCAAGCAGGTTTGGCACGTCAGCGAAGAAACAATAAGATACATGAAACACTTAAACATTAAGAACGCTAAAAGGAAATTCAAATGATTTCATACGACAATATTGATGAGTTTATTATGCGCCTGGACAATGTAAAAAAGACAGGTAATTCATATCGCTGCGCATGTCCAGTACACAACGGCAAAGACAGAAATCTATTAGTTAATATGAAAAACAATCAGGTGTTCGCACACTGTTTTGTATGTGACGCAAATACGTTCGAGGTTGCCAAGGAGTTAGGCATTAAATCCGAACAGCGTGACAAACTACCCGTTCCGCGTTACACTAAAGACCAACGGACGTTCGACAGGTATATGATAGAGTTATCAGAAGCACAAGGAGTTGACACTCTAAGTTATAGCGACCGGAAGAAATACCGGGAATGTAAAATGAGAATGGATAACTTCAATCAATACATGAAACAGTGGATGCCAAACTAATGAACATAGATATTAGCAGCAACATTAAAGACGTGAAGAAGGCATTGACCCACGTCGAGAAGAAAGCACTACCCAAGGCGACACAGTACACGGTGAACAATCTTGCGTTTGAAATAGCACGCAAGGAGATGCCTAAGCGAGCGGACAAGGTATTCGATAAAGGTGCCACAGCATGGACCAAGCGAGGGTTCGGATATAAGAAAGCCAAGTCCGGACAGAGTAGCAGCAGGATATTTATCAGGGCGAATCAAGCCAAGTATCTGAAGTATCAGATTGATGGCGGTACAAGAACGCCAGAAGGTAAAAGCATATTGATTCCAACAGGCGCAGCACGTCTGAACAAGTATGGAAACCTTACCAAGGGAACATATCAGAAGATTGCTTCAGGTGATGGATATGTGAAACGTAGTGGGAAGGTATACAAGAAGCGAGGCAAGAAAGGAAAACTTTCTTTGGTTGGCGTATATAAAAGCAAGGCAAACTATAAGAAGAAGTTCAAGTATTACGGCTATGCAGTCGGATACATTAGAAACCCCAGGAAAGGATTTGTTGCGACGTTCGCGAAGAACTTAGGTAGACAATTGAATGGATAGAGATAATTGCACACATAACCGCACAGAGCGCCTCAGAATCAAAAGGTACTCTACAGATGGATGCGTCGTGGGTTATTCGCGCCTCGACATTCTTCTAGCGACAGAATTTCCGAAAACTAATTTATAAAAACGATTAAAAGGCGGGTAAATGATCGAAGAACACGAACAAGCAAAGCAAGTAATTGCGCACATAACCAATCAAAGATATAAAAAGATGGAAGATAAATTAAAACGGGCAAGGCTTGAATTTAATATCACTTATGCAATGTTTTATGTGTCGCTGATGATTAACGTGTTCTTATATTTTAATTTTGTTAGGTAGATAAAAATGGCCAGTACAGGCGGCGTTAAACTAGGCTCGACATACGACGAAGCCAGGACAAGAAAAGTAACAGCAGAAGCAGAGATTGCAGAATTAGAATTAGCCAAAATACAAGGCTCACTTGTTTCGGCGGATGATGTTGTTGGCGCTTGGGAAGATACCCTTGGCGCATTGAAGGCGAAATTATTAAGCGTACCCACAAAGGGCGCACCGATTATTAGCACGGAAACCGACACAGCAGTTTGCCAAAGGATAATGGAAGATTTAATTAATGAAGCGTTAGAGGAATTATCGAATTACGATCCGAAAGTCAGTGCGTCAGGGAGTAAGACGCAGAGCAATTCTGGCGATGTTAAAAAGGCGACACGCTCAAAACGTGGACGACCAAAAAAGACGGACACAATATGACACCGGCAGAAAAACGGAAGTTACTTAAAAGGCATTTAAAAGGTGCTATGAATATTTTAAGACCACCAAAGAAAATGACAATTTCAGAGTGGGCGGATGAGTATCGCCGGTTAGATAGTCAAAGTTCAGCCGAAGCGGGCCGGTGGTACACAAGCAGGGCAGAATATCAGCGCGGAATTATGGACGCATGTTCCGACCCTGCGAATAAAGAAGTCGTTGTAATGGCCGGCGCTCAATTAGGTAAGACCGAAGCACTATTAAACATCATCGGATATTTCATTCATAATGAACCGGCTCCGATTCTATGCGTTCAACCAACTTTGGACATGGCGCAATCATTTTCAAAAGACCGTGTTACCGCCGGATTATTAAAGTCAACGCCATGCTTGCAGGATAAAGTAAAAGACGCACGAAGCAGAGATTCAGGTAATACCACATTACACAAAACATTCACCGGCGGCGCGTTAACAATGGCCGGATCGAACAGTCCAAGTTCATTGGCTTCAAGACCAATCAGGGTTTTATTAATGGATGAAGTGGACAGATACCCGCAAAGCGCCGGTTCGGAAGGTTCACCAAGTTTACTGGCCAAGAAAAGGACCGCCACTTTTTGGAATCGAAAAATAATCCAGGTTTCTACGCCGACAAATAAAGGTGCTTCAGCGATTGAAGATGCGTTTGAATTATCAGATAAACGATTTTATGAAATACCGTGCAGACATTGCAATCATTACCAGGTGATGAAATGGTCAAATGTTAAGTGGAATAAAGATGATCCAGATTCCGCCGCGTATTGTTGCGACGATTGCGGAACATTATGGACCGATTCGGATCGCCGTTGGTCAATTCGAAATGGCGAATGGCAAGCAAAAGAAGAATTCAAAGGAATAGCAGGGTTCCATATAAGCGGATTATATTCACCTTGGACACCATTATCAGACGGCGTAAAAGATTTCCTGGCAGTTAGAAAAAACCCGGAACAATTAAAAGTTTGGACAAATGTTTATTTGGCGGAAACATTCGAAGATGCAGGTGAACAAATAGAAGAAACAAACCTTGCAGAACGTAGAGAGCCAACCGAAAAGGTGCCAGAAGAAGTTGTTTTATTAACTTGCGGCGTCGATGTTCAAGACAATCGCCTGGAATTATCAATAATCGGATGGATGAAAGATGAATGCTCAATTGTACTGGCACATAAAACTATTTTCGGGGACCCAAGTACGCCACAATTATGGGCAGCATTAGACAGCCATTTATTCAGAACATATGAAACAGAGGACGGCAGAGACTTGCCAATCCGTTCAACTTGCGTCGATTCAGGCGGACACTTTACAAACTCAGTTTATCAATATTGTAAAAAGAACTTCGGACGTCGTGTTTTTGCAATCAAGGGTGTTGGCGGAGATGGGAAAGCAATTGCCGGCAGACCGTCAAAGAATAACGTCGCAAAATGTCCATTGTTTCCCATTGGTGTTGATACCGTCAAGGATTTAGTATTTGCCAGGTTAAGGATTGAAGAAGATTCGCCTGGATATGTCAGATTCAGCGATACTTTGGATGATGATTATTTCAAAATGCTTACAGCAGAGAAAGCGACAATCAAATTTCATAAGGGTTTTAAGAAACGTGTTTATGTTAAAATAAGACCAAGAAATGAATCATTGGATTGCATGGTGTACTCAATTGCTGCTTATGCTATAATCGGTGTAAATGTCAATACTTTATCTGAAAAAAATGATAAGGTAGAAAGAACAATTGACCCAAAACCCAATAAAAACCCAATACAACGTCCCCGAAAGGGCGGTTTTGTTAGCAACTGGCGGTAAAAATGGCAAACATATTTGATTCGGCTAATGCTCCGACAATTGAACCAGAAGTGTTCACGGTTGGCGATTTTGGCCAGTGGAAAAGACCAGACCTTTCACAAGATTACCCACCGGCGGAATACACGTTAACTTATGTTGCACGTTTAACCGAGGGCGGAAGTTCAGAAATTAAAGTTGTCGCAACAAACGACAATGGCGTGCATCTGTTCACGGTTGAAAGTAGTGTAAGCGAAGATTATGAACCTGGAATTTACCACTGGCAATTAGAAGTGGAACAAATTTCATCGGGTAATAGAACGGTCCTTCAAACTGGCGAAGTAACAATCCAAGTTGATTTGGACGTCAATAATACTGACCCAAGAATCCACGCCGAAATCATGGTCACAAAGATTGAAACAATATTACAAGGCAAGGCCGACAGTGATGTTTCATCATATTCCGTTGCAGGTCGTTCATTAACTAAGATGACATTCCAGGAATTAGTTGACGCGCGTGACTACTACCGAAAAGAGGTTGTTCAGTATCGCAATAAACTATCAATTAAAAACGGGCGAAAGTCGAGTTCAACTATTAAGGTGCGTTTCTAATGGCATTATTTGATTTTTTACGCAAAGACAAACCGCAGCCAAAAAAGCGGAGTTACCACGCAGCGAGTGCGGGACGGATATATTCTGATTTTGTTGGTTCGCATCGTTCCCCAGATAGTGAATTGCGTCCAGTTATAGCCGAAATGCGTTCAAGAAGTCGTGATTTAGCCAGAAATAATGAGTATGTAAAGCGTTATTTGGAGTTATTAAAGACAAACGTTGTCGGCGATAAAGGCTTCAGTTTACAAGTTAAAAACCTTGATTCAGGCGGTAATTTGGACGTTATCGGAAACGATGCAGTCGAAAAGGCGTTTAAAAAATGGTCTAAGTTCGGTAATTGTACCGTTGATGGAAAGATGACGTTCATCGATGCGCAGAAGTTAGCAATTGAAACTTGGGCGCGTGATGGCGAAGTGTTCATCCTTAAGCATCGTTCAAATGATTTCCATGATAGTTTTAGTTTGCAGTTTTTAGAGAGTGATTACATAGACCACGACAAAAACGAGCGATTACCAAACGGAAATGAAGTCCGAATGGGTGTTGAACTAGATAAATACCGCCGTCCAGTTGCTTATCATATGTTGACTTATCACACAGGTGATTATGATTACGCAACATTTGCCAAGTCTCCGAAGCATGTCCGAGTTCCGGCGGAAAGAATGATCCATTTACACTTGCCATTAAGAGCAGGACAAACCAGGGGCGAACCTTGGACCAGTTCATCATTGCCCGCATTAAAGCAATTGCAAGCATTCAGAGAAGCAGCGATTGTAAATGCCCGTGTTGGTGCTAGTAAGATGGGTTTCTTTACTAGCCCGGCAGGTGATGGCTTCACTGGTGATGATATGGAAGGCAATGTTCCAATTATGGAAGCGGAACCAGGCACGTTTGCACAATTGCCAGAAGGCATGAATTTGCAGATGTTTGACCCGCAATTCCCAAGCAATGAATTTGATACTTTTCACAAATCAGTGTTAAAAGGTATCGCTTCGGGCTTGGGTGTAAGTTATACGTCTTTATCAAATGACCTGGAAGCCACTTCATATTCATCTATTCGCCAAGGCGCATTGGAAGAACGTGATTTTTATCGCAATATCCAAGGGATAATGATTACCCATTTTGTGCGTCCAGTATATGAATCATGGTTAGGCGCAGCAATGGAAGTCGAAAGTTTCGGAATACCATTGGCGGCATACGATAAATTTGCAGATTCAGCAGAATTCCGCGGCCGTGCTTGGTCATGGGTTGACCCGCAGAAAGAAATGAATGCAGCGATTACCGGATTGAAAAACGGTGTCTTATCCTTGCAAGATGTTGCGGCTCAATATGGTAAAGATGTTGAAGAACTACTTGGTCAGATTAACCGTGACAAATCATTGATGAAACAATTTAATGTTGATTACCAACTTGAACCATACGGCGCACAATTTACGCCGGTTGTAGGTGGTGAAGATGACGATTCCGAATAAAGAAATGCAAGCCAATGCCGAGCGTGGTTTAAAACTGCGCCGGGAATATGGCAGAGGTGGAACGGCCGTTGGTGTAGCGCGTGCGCGTGATATAATGAACGCTAAGGATTTATCCGACCGTACCATTAAAAGAATGTATTCTTATTTTTCACGCCACGAAAGCAACTATGCAGAACACTATGGCGAAAAGGAAACAGACGGCGGACCAAATGCGTTCACGATTGCCTGGTTATTGTGGGGCGGTGATGCAGGTTTTCGTTGGTCGGAAAGGCTAGTTGAACAGATGGACAGAAGTTACCAAGAAAGACCTTATCCAAACGAGCATAATGCACGTATAACAGAGCCGGATCAATATCAAGGCTTCAGACGGATGAATGATGAACTTGGAAATGGAATTCATGTTATACTAGGCTTAATTGATGGACAAAGTGAAATCCAAAGTATAAGATTTGATAAAACCAAGTGGACGGTTGAACAATCACAAGCATGGTTGGCCGATGAAGGATATGAGCCTTTAAAGTTTGAACCGGCTATTGAGGAAAAAGAAATGACAAACGAAGTCACAGAAAAAGTTGAAGAACAGATCGAAATTTCTGACAATGATGAATCGCGTTTTATTGAAGAAGTGCAACATCGCTCAATCACGTTGGGCCGGAATGTACTTGATGAAGAAAGCCGAACAATCGAAATGTCAGTAAGTTCGGAAAAACCGGTTGACCGTTCCTTTGGCGTTGAAATCCTAGACCATACCCGCGAAAGTATGGACCTGGAGTTTCTAAATAGTGGAAATGCTCCGCTATTACTTGACCACGAAATGGAAAAACAAATCGGAATTATTGAATCAGTAAAACTTGACGAGCAAGAAAAGAAACTTCGCGCCATTGTAAGATTTGGCCGTGGTACACTAGCAAGTGAAGTTTTTAATGATGTTGTTGACGGTATTCGCAAAAATGTGAGTATTGGATACACAGTTAAAAAAATGAAGAAAGAAGAAGGCGGTTCATACCGCGTGATTGATTACAAAATCCATGAAGTAAGCATTGTTTCAATTCCTGCTGATTCGGATGTTGGAGTAAATCGCGCCATTGACGACGTGACAGTTGTTGAAGGCCATTGTGATGAAGTTGTGACAGATGTTCAAAGTGATTCTTCTGATTCAATTCGCAATAATGTTAATTTAAATCCTAAAGAGGAAAATATTATGTCAGATTTAGACATTAAAGCCGTTGAAGCAGAAGCGAAAAAATCTGCTCAACAAGATGCAGCAAAAATGATTGAACTTGGCGCACGCCATAACCAAGTAGAAATGGCTCAAAATGCTATTGCTCAAGGTCGTTCAATTGAAGATTTCCGCAGTGAGTTATTAGACACTGTAGGTTCTAAAGCAGCGGTTCAGCCACAAAACATTGGTATGAGCGAAAAAGAAATTCGCAAATTCTCGATTGTTAAAGCAGTACGCGCATTAGCAAACCCACATGACCGCAAAGCGCAAGAAGATGCAGCGTTTGAATTTGAGTGTTCACGCGCTACTGGCCGCAACACACAAGGCATCATCGTTCCTGCGGACGTGTTAAACTCTTATAAACGTGACCTTAATTCTACTGATGAAGCAGCGTTATTTGCTGACGATTTCCGTGGCGGTGACTTTATTGACGTATTACGCAATAAATCTTCAGTTATGGCAGCGGGTGCAACTGTACTTTCTGGCTTATCTGGCGACGTTAAGATTCCTAAGAAGGTGACTGCTGCTTCAGCGTCATGGGTAGGCGAATCAAGCGCCGTTTCTGAATCAGAAATGACCGCAAGTGCAGTAACGTTAACTCCGAAGACAGTTGGCGCTTACACAGATGTGACCACTCAACTTTTATCTCAAGCATCAATCGATATTGAAAACCTTATCCGTGAAGATTTAGCGCAAGCAATTGCAATCGCTATGGATAAAGCAGCGCTTGAAGGTACCGGTTCAAACGGTCAACCTACTGGTATTTTAAACGTTACTGGTGTTAATCAAGTTGCTAACTTCGCAGCAGCAAACCCAACATTTGCTGAAGTTGTAGGACTTGAAACAGCCGTTGCAGAAGATAACGCATTAATGGGCAACCTTGCTTATATCTTGCCATCTTCAATGTACGGTGCGCTAAAAACTACTGAAAAGGCTTCTGGAACAGCACAATTTGTTGTTGAACCACAAGGCACAATCAATGGTTATAATGCAATCGTTTCTAACCAAGCGACAGCCGGAAACCTATACTACGGGAACTTCAGCGATGTCATCGTTGGCCTATTCTCGGGCCTTGAGTTAGTAGTTGATCCATATACCAACGCACCAAGCGGTATCATCCGTATCACTGCGCGTCAAATGATGGATGTGGCAGTTCGTCACGCTCAGTCATTTGCTTTTGGTAACGACGGCGCATAATAAAGCGTGTTAAAATCAAAGTTGTGGGACGGCGTTATGTCGTCCCAATTTGATGAGGGTAAACCCATGAAATATTTAATTTTAAAAAGATTCCGTTCTAATGGTGTTACTTATGAGCCAGGCACAACGGCAGAATTTCAGGCAGAAACAGCCAAGCATTTATTGGCAATTGGTCGCGTTGAATTAAACATTGAACCAGTTGTTGAAGAAAAAGAAGAAAAGGTTGAAGCACCGGTAAACCGTGCAGAGAAACCAAAGCGCACACGACGCAAAAAGGCGTAAAAAATGCCAGTTGAAACAGCAAACGACAGATTGATTTTATTAAATGATTTTGGTTTTGATGTGACATACACACACAACGGCGAATCAACTGTTATTAAAGGCATATTGGACAATGAATTCGAAGAAGTGGAGATTGGCGGATCTGTTCCTTTCGCAATGCAAAGACCACGCCTTCATTGTCGAACAAGTGATGTTATAGACGCAGTTAATGGTGACACGTTGGTCATTAGCGGAATAACATATTATGTTCGCGTAGTAATGCCAGATGGCACCGGTATGACTGAAATTCAACTGGAGAAAGGTTAATGCACATTCGCCAACAGATACGCCAGGCAATTGTAAGCACATTAACAGGTCTGACCACTACCGGAACAAATGTTTTTACTAGCCGAGTGTATGCGCTTCCACAAGTAGCACTTCCGGCTTTATGTATTTACACGAAAGATGAAGCAACCGAATATGTCAGCATGACAATTCCAAGAACGTTGCAAAGAAATTTAAATTTATCAGTCGAAATATTTGTCGCAGCGAATCAAAACAGCGACAACACAATTGATAAAATATGCTCAGAAATTGAGCAAGCGATTTGTCAAGATGTTACAATATCAGGCAAAGCGAAAGACACTATGATTACAAGTGTTGATGTAGATTTTGATGGTGATGGTGAAGTCCCGGTTGCGAGAGCGACGGTAAACGTTAGCATTACTTATTTTAACGAAGAAGGCGACGCCGAAGTCGCAAAATAAGGTGAAAAAAAATGGCAGTTCACAAAGGTTCTGAAGGCTTAGTAAAAATCGGCGCAAATACAGTCGCTGAAGTTAAAAGTTATTCAATCGAAGAAAGTGGTGACACAGTTGAAACCACTTCATTAGGTGATACGGCACGCACGTATTTACCAAGTCTTACAACATTCAGCGGCACAATCGAATGTCATTGGGATGAAACAGACACAACAGGCCAGGGCGCGTTAACAATTGGCGCACAAGTTACATTGAACTTATATCCTGAAGGTGATGACAGCGGTGATTCATATTATAGCGGCGACGTTATAGTCACAGGCGTTTCACGTTCTGCTGCGATGGATGATATTGTTGCAGCGACTTATTCATTCCAAGGTAATGGCGCATTGACATTAACAACGGTATAATCTAAGTTAGCAGTTGTTAACTTAAATAGGATTATATTATGTCAATTTTAGACAAGGCCAAAAGCCATTATAAAGGTAAAATGTCAGCGGAAGCACGTAAATTGGAAGTTCCGGAATGGGGCGAAACGGTTTACGTAAAACCTGGCATTAACCTTCAATCGTTGGGTGAAATCATGCACGCAGCGAATAATGGTAAAGCCGCCGAAGCAATGGCGCTCACTTTGATTTATCGTTTAGTCGATATTGAAGGGCGTCCAATCTTCAAGAAAGTCGATAAGACTGAATTAATGCGACACGTTGACCCTGATGTTATGGCTCGAATCGTTAATGATATTAATGATAATGATCCAGACCAAGAGGACGCAGCGGGAAACTAAAAACCGACCCTGATTTGCGGTTCCGTTATTGGTTAGCAACTCAACTCCACAAAACAGTTGAAGAAATAAACCAAATTGACGTCCGCGAATACATGGGTTGGATTGCTTTTTTCGAGGATAACAAGTAATGGCAAATACGCAATATAACCTGGTTATAAACGGTAAAGATAAAACCGCACGCGCGTTTGATTCTCTAAATAAGCGAATTAAAAGTTCCACGGCTTCAATGGGTAAAATGGCCGGTCGTATGGCCAAAGCCACAGCAGCGGTTGGATTAGCAGGTGCAGCAGCAGGGATCGCATTGACTAAAGCGTCGATGAAATCACTTGATGCGCTTGCAAAAACAGCCGACAAAATTGGGGTAACGACGGAAGCGCTCGCAGGGCTTCAACACGCGGGAGAAATTACCGGCGTATCGACCGAAGTAATGAATAAATCATTGCAAAAAATGACGGTCAGTATTAGTGAAGCGGCAGATGGGACAGGCATTGCGAAAGATGCAATTGCGGACCTTGGATTAAATGCCGTTCAACTAAACAAACTTCCGCTTGATAAAAAGATGAATGTCCTTGCGGGCGCTTTTGCCAATGTCGAAAACCATGCTGATAAAGTACGGTATGCAACAGAGATATTCGGTGCCAAAGGTGCGGCATTAGTAAACACTTTAGCACTTGGCGAAGATGGCTTGAATGCTATGGCAGCAGAAGCGGCCCATTTAGGCTTGGCAATGTCACGCGTTGACACGGCACAAGTTGAAGCGGCTAATGATGCAGTGAGCAGGGCCGGTGGAGTATTTGAAGGGCTAGGCAATCAATTTGCAGTTAGTTTTTCACCTATTATCCAGGAAACAGCAGATTCATTCAGACAAGCAGCGTTGGACAGTGCAGATTTCGGCACAATTGGACAGCGTGCAGCACAATATTTGGTTGAAGGTTTCGCCAAAGTAAGAGATATTTTCCATACTTTATACGGCGTTATGCTTCAAGCGTCCTTAGCAACCAAGCAAATACAACTAGCGGTGATTAATTTCGGATCCGCAATTGCACCAGTATTCCAATACTTAATCGACATTTATAATAAAATGGCGAATTCATTTGTTGGTAAAAAGTTAGGCTTGGAACCAATCGCAACAAGTGCTGCGCAAGCGTTTTCCGATATGGCAGACAGCGCACAAAATGACATTGAAACACTGAACGGGTTAATCACTGAATTCGGTGAATCAACTCCGCCAAGTGAAGGGATTATGCAGTGGTATGATAACCTTCAAGCCAAGGCAAGACAAACAGCCGAGACAGTAGCGGAAACAGCACCAGGGAAAGTTCTGGCAGAAACAGCAGGAGAAGGAACTAAGGGCGTTGAAGATGAAAATCAAAAACAAACTGAAGCAGCACGTTCACTAGCAGAATTTGAAAAGAAAACAGCGCAGGAAAAAGCGACATTTGCATTGAATCAAGGTGCCAAAATGACCGCAGGACTAGCGCAGCAAAGCAAAAAAGCATTCATGTTAAATAAGGCGTTTATGATAGGCGAAGCCATTATGAACACCTACACAGGCGCAACCAAAGCATTAGCAAGTTATCCGCCGCCGTTCAACTATATTGCAGCAGCCGCAACCGTGGCAGCAGGTATGGCGAACGTTGGCCAGATTAGAGCGCAATCATTCGAAGGTGGTGGTTTCACTGGTGTTGGTGCGCGTGCCGGTGGTTTAGATGGTAAAGGCGGTTATATGGCGATGGTTCATCCAAATGAAACCGTCATCGACCACACCAAACAACAAAAAACAAATTCGCAGCCGGTCAATGTTTCACTGAATATCAATGCAAACGATACGCGTGGATTTGATGAATTATTGAATTCAAGACGTGGTTTGATTGTTTCCCTGGTAAACCAGGCAATGAATGACCGTGGCGCAAGAGGTATCGCATGAGTTATCCAACCAACCCACCATTTGCAGCAATAAACCTACAATCAAAAAGTCGCAATGTAACAAGCGAGACAAAGAGCGGACGAACTCAGGTGCGTTCTACAGGCTCACAACAGTGGATGTTTACCGCGCAATACACAACGTTAACTAAGAGCGCATTCATGCCCGTGTACGCGTTTTGCGTGTCTCAGGGTGGACAGTTGGGGACGTTCACAGTTGTTCCAACAGAAATAAGCAGTTCACGAGGCAGTATTACCGGAACAATGTTGTTGTCAGAATCTGGTGAATTAGGCGAAACAGAATTAACGGTTGACGGGTTTAGTGGTACAATAAAGGCCGGTGATTTCGTTAAGTTTAACAATCACACGAAAGTCTATATGGTAACGTCCGACCTGGTTGGAAGTGGTATTTTAAATATCACACCAGGATTAAAAGAAACCGTTCCAGATAATACGGTTGTAGTTTATGATAATGTCCCTTTCACCATGAGATTGGCAAGTGACATTCAAGAATTTGATGTTAACGGAAAGGATTTATTCGACTTTGAAGTTGACTTAATAGAAGCATTATAAGGGCCGAAAATGAGCAGAGGATTACACGCCGACACGATAGCGGAATTGCAAAAAGACGCCTTTAATATATGTAATATTGTTGAATTTCAATTTGAAACACCGCAATATCTTACAGATTACAGTCACGATATAACACACGATGGACAAGTTTATAATTCATCGTCGTCATTATTGGCTATTGCATCCCCTAAAGAATCGCACGACCTTCGAGTAAATTCAATCAACTTGGAATTATCAGGCGTAAACCAAACATTCATATCGTTATTTTTGACCGGTAATTGGATCAATCGCAAGGTGATTATTCGCCAAGCGGTTATCGGTTCAGATGGCCAGATTATTGGCGATCCGTTTGTCGTTTTCGATGGTCAGATGACACAGTTTGAGGTGGATGAAGATAATAAAAGTTCACGAGTAATTGTTTCTATTGCGTCGCATTGGGCGGATTTTGAAAAGACAAATGGCCGTTTCACTAATGACAATTCACAACAGTTTATTTTTCCAGGGGATAAAGGTATGGAATACGCAGCAAACAGCATCCGTGATATTAAATGGGGGCGTAAATAATGGGATTATTTGATTCGATTAAGAAGTTTGTTGATAACATATTCGGCGCAATTGGCGACGTCCTTGGGTATGTGTTAGGAATTGACACTGATTTAGAGGATAAATATAAAGGCCAGTTAATAAATAAAAGTTCAAACATCCAAAAAATCCCGGTTATTTATGGCGAAAGATTAGTTGGCGGAACCCGTGTTTTCGTTTCTACTGGTGGCGGAAAAAAGAATCAATACTTATATATTGCCTTAGTATTATCAGAAGGTGAAGTTGATTCAATTGGTGATATTTATATTAATGACATTATTTCAACTGATTCAAGATTCACAAATAAAGCAACCATTTATAAATACAGAGGGACCGACAACCAAGCAGCGACGACATTATTTGCCGATGCTGATGAAAGTTGGACTTCAGCGCACCAATTAAAAGGCGTTGCATATCTTGCAATGCGATTTAAATATGACCAGGATGTTTTCACAAGCATTCCTGAAATTCGCGCAGTTGTTAAGGGTAAAAAGGTTTATAACCCGGCGACACAAATAACGGAATGGTCAGATAATCCGGCCTTATGTTTGCGTGATTATCTAACAAATCCAAGATACGGAAAAGGATTGCCCGCTTCAGCCATAGACGACGCAAGCATTATCCAAGCGGCAAGTGATTGTGATTCGTTGGTCACTCCTTATGGTGGCGCGACAGATATTCCATTATTTAAATTTAATGCAATCATAGACACTGGCGAAACCGTTTTCGATAACGTCAAAAAAATCATTGCTTCAATGCGTGGTATTTTGCCATATTCAAATGGTAAATATTCCTTGTTAGTGGACAAGGACCAATCAAGCACGTTCACATTAACTGAAGATAATATCCTTAGTGATATTAAAATTGTAAGCAGTTCAAAAGAAAATAAATTCAACCAGGTAACAGCAAAATTCCCAAATCCTGCGAAACGTTGGGAATTGGACACGGTAACTTATCCGGACAGCGGTTCGACAGAAGAAACCGCATTCTTAAATGAAGATAATCAGCAAATATTATCGAAAGAAATCACGCTTCACAATGTAACAAATGCTTACAGAGCCAAAGACTTGGCCCGAATTGCTTGTTTGGCTTCACGTCGTCAATCATTAACAGTTAGTGTTACATGTACTTCAGAAGCGTTAAATATTGCCGTTGGTGACATTGTAACAATTGAACATGATTCATTAGGTTGGACAGGTACAGCAGTCCAGGAATTCCGTGTCATGGGAATGGTGTTGGATGATAGCGGCGAAGTTGATTTAACCTTGCAGCAATATGATGCGTCGATTTATCCTTGGGTTGAACAAAGTGAAATTCCAGATAATCCGGAAACGACACTTCCAGATCCGTTTACTACTGCGCCAGTCACAAACCAATCAGGAACAGGCCAAGCAGTTGTTCAGAATGACGGGACAGTCACTTATTTTTATGATTTAGAGTGGGACGAGCCGGACGACGCATTAGTCGAATATTATCTAATTGATGTTAATAAAACCATTGATGAAGTTGAAACACTTGCAGCCGAAACACTACAGACGCAAAATTTAAATTTCCGTTATATGGTAAGCGATACGTCTATTGACTATGGTTTTACTATTAGGGCAGTTAATGGCGCAGGAACAAGAAGTGCGGGCGTTACAATTCCGGCAAGTTCAGTAATTAAAGATACAACTCCGCCAAGTGTTATTGATGCACAAACTACAAGTGTTGTTGCGGGCCTTCAAAGCATAACTGTATCATGGGAAAACCCAACTGAAGAAGATTTCGACCTGGTACGGATAAAGGTAAACGATACTAATACAGAGCCGACAAGCCATTTCGCTGCGACGCGCTCAGACACGTTTATTCATGATATTGGCGAATACAGCACAATAAAATATTATTGGATTGCGCCGGTTGATACTTCCGGGAATGTTGCGGATTACACTTTCGCAGGTTCAGCGACAACCGGATCAATAGATTATGGCGACGTATTAAACCCGCCTACAATTCCAGAAGTCGCTACAACGGCATACCTAACCTTATCTGATAGTAACGCACCAACAGATACAGAGTTCAACACAGCAGTCGGACGTGACCCGATAGAAAATGATTTTGTTGTCGTTTCTTATGAAGCGTTGGTAGAGGGCGAAACGGTAACAAGAACCAAGGCATATGTCTATAAGACTGTATCACCTGCCGAAGTTCCAGACTGGACAGAGGTTGCAGAGTACATTGATGGTTCTATGCTTGTTTCAGGCTCACTATCAGCCAGTGACATCACGACAGGCACATTAAACGCTAGTGTTGTAACTATTGAAAACCTTGAGATTGGTTATGGAAGTGTTACAGATACGCCTGATTTATCAGTATACCTAACAGACGGTGACATTGAGGATTTTGTAACCTTAGAAGATGTTAATCAAAGCAGTTTTGCACCATATCAATCATGGGATTTTCGAAACACTTTAGATGGTTGGGCGGTTGGCGGAATAACAACTGCAAATAATACTGATTTTATAACTTTAACTTCGACTACTACAGACCCGACATTTAATAAAACTGGTTTATCTATTGATGGCGGTTTATATGACACTGTATTGGTAAGAATAAGAAGAACAGCAGGGACAGGGTGGCAAGGTACTTTATACTATAGCACTAGCGGACATGGAGCATCAGAAAGTTACCGTCAAATAGTTCCAGATACCACAGTATTAAATGAGTGGGTAATTCTCACTTACGACATGTATAACCTTAATGCGGGTGGTGACGATTGGAAAAACAATACAATAACGGAATTAAGATTTGATTGGGGTAACGGAACGCCTGATGATGTTTTTGATGTTGATTGGGTTTCAGTTGGTAAGCGTGGTTCTATTCCAATCAGTCAAACAGATATAAGTGAGTTTATTACTGGCGGAGATGTTAACGCTAATGTAACTTCAATCAGTGGTGGCGTGATTCAGACAGGCACAGCCGTTACAGTTGGAACGAGTAATAATGTCGCTATTTTGTCAGGCGCGGACGCTGATTACAGAATATGGGCAGGTAACGCATCACCGTCATTGGCAAACTTTAAGGTTCATAAGGATGGAACTGTATACGCCACTAATGCAGTCATATCAGGTGACATTACCGCAGGTACAATTAATGCGGATAACATCACGTTCACAGGTACTCTAACGGCTGATAATCTTGCAGGTATACCAAACGTTGAAGCGTTAAATATGACGCAATCAATGCGTAATGAGATTGAAGAAATCATTGTTACTAAGTTTGGTTCGGACGCATCAACTGGCTACTATGATGAAGCAACAGGTTCATTTGACGCGCAAGACGATGATACCGAAGTTTGTAAGATTCTAGCATTTCAGCATAACGGTTCTAATATTGATATTGACCTGACATTTTCTAAATCGTGGCAAGCATCAAGCGGAGACATTCCAAGCGTAGAGGTTAAAATTCAGCGCGCACCTGCAGGAACTACGACATGGACAACAATTAAAACACAGACTGTAACAGGTAGTACGTTTTATGAATCGGAGTTAGGCTCATGGTTCGCTAATATCCAAGGCTATGTAAGCGCAACGGATAATCCTGCAACAGGGAATTATGATTATCGTTTTTTAACTGGTAACGTTTTAAACCTAAGTTTGATAAGCCTAAGCGCAAAACTTGAAGCCAATGAACAGGGCGAGCAAATTGGAACGATTGACCTAGCAAACTATTCGGCACTAGCACAAGATGAAACCATTACGGGTAATTGGACGTTTAGTGGTACAACCAGTGGTATTAGTTATGATAATTTAGATAACAAGCCCACAATCCCAGACATTAGCGGTAAAGCAGATTTATCAGGTGATACGTTTACGGGTAAGGTCATTTATACAGGTCGGACAACTGACAGCGCAGGAACTAGCACATACGTTGCTAGTGATGCAACGCTTACACGATATATCTCAAATGTTGCCACTGAATATCATAGTGGCGCAAGTGGTGAGCCAGTTACGATTTATTTTAAATCAGGCGTAAACGCACCAAGCGATTTTGGTTACATAACTTTTGACCCTAAACGTGATACTGCCACAGAAAGGGCGGAACTTGTCATTGGTTGTGAAAATGATGGTAATTCCACAAGTGGTCCTGATAGGGTTAAAATAGCAAGCCCATTGGTTATTGATAGCAAACTTCTTGCTTCAGACCATACAAATATTGTAGAGTTCCATTTTAATGGAGTTGAAAAAGGATACATTACAACAGCAGGTAATTTACAACTAGATGGAAGTATTACAGCATCAGGATATAACGCATCTAATTGGGATACAGCATACACTTATAGCCAAGTAGGTCATTTGCCTTTATCTGGTGGATCTTTATCAGGTAATTTAACAGTTGGATCTAGCGCAAACGGAAGCAGTTTAATTATAAACGATATTGGTGGGGCTAGATACCGTTTGGCAACTGGTGCATATGATTTAAAATTCCAAAAGCATGATGCGGATGCTGATAATTATGCAACGGCTTTGGAATTAAGAGGTGTTAACGCCAATGACGGCACGCCTAGTGTTTATGTAAATAACGATTTAGATGTTGCTAATGATATAAAAAAAGGCGGATTCACTGTTATAGATAGCGGTAGAAACTTAACTAATGTTGGCACTATCAGCCTAGCAGGAACATCAAACAGACCTATGTTTGTAGGTCAGGCGGGAAGTATAACGACCAAAGGAAGTTCAGGCGGTTGGTCACAAGGTTTGCTTTACTATGGCTCATCAAATACTTACAAAGGTGGTTTTGGTGCGCTAGGTACTGCTGATACGTTAGATTATTTTTGGATAGGTTCAGAATATAACGATGGTTCTAATTTTAGGTTCTACCCAAATGGCACTTTTAATATCGGTGGAACAACAGTTATAGACAGTAGTCGTAACGCCACCTTTGCCACAACTAATACATCAAAATTAAATGTGACCCAACTTGCAGAATTGCCAACAGTTGGCATGACTTATTATACAAATAACTGGTCATATCTTAATGGTGGTGAGAACGGCTTAATAATTAGCACTAAATCAAACGGTGCAGAGATATTAAGAATAGATAGTAGTTCTAATTTAAGTTTGGGTGGTACGGCTGTTATAGACTCAGCGCGTAATCTCTATAATATTAATACTCTAGCAGTTAATGGGGCAAGACCTTCCAATACACAAGCGCATATACAAAGCACATTACAATATGCTTTAGAGTTAGAGCATAATTTAAATTCAGCAAGCGAAGTTTATTATGACACCTTGTCTCTTTTAAATGACACCAACCAAGCAGGTAATTTAACTCAAATAGGTTTTAGAACTAGGGATGGAGATGGTCAGCACCATAGAGCAACAATAGTATCTCGTAGAGATGGAAGTGGATATGTAGCAGGTGAGTTAATTGTAAGAACTAGAACCGTATCAGGGACACCGACCGATGCCTTAACTGTTAAATCTAATGGTGATGTTAGAGTTGACAGAGGTAAACTTTATATTGAGTCAAGAGGCTATATCCAAGGAAACGGAGATAACACTATATCTGTAAGAAGTAGTCATGTTGACGGCTACGTAAAGATAGGTGGTGTAAACGGTGACTTTTATGAGTTATATTCAGGAGCAATTTATCCAAATGCGGATAATGCTAGAAGTCTTGGTATATCTAATAGAAGATTTACTGACTGTTATTTATCAGGCTCCGTTAAAGCGGACAGTGGTTATCAAGTTGGTGGTATAACCGTAATTGATAGCGCTCGTAATATATCTAATATTGGAAGTATATCCTCATCAGGCAATCACACGATGAGTGGGGATTCATACACTTTGTATGGTCCTAACTCAACTTGGGGTAGGTACTTACAGGTAGGCGGTAATGGCAGACAATATGTAAACGACACAGCAGTTGCTTCGGTGGCAACAACCGACGGCAACTTGCATATAGACTGCGCGAGCGGTAAAGGCACCTATCTAAATTATTACGATGGTAATTATGTATATTTTGGGAATGGCGCAAATGCAACAGTTGGCACTGTAGATTCGGCAGGTAAAGCAACTTTTAACAGGTTTATTTCTAGCTCAAACCTTATGGGATTTGCTGGCTCAGGTTTAGCATCAGACGGGTATCCTTACGCTAGAATTACAGAGGGTTGGGGTGTAAGCATGAATCCACCCGATGCAAGATGGGCGCCCAATGTTCCTAACGCATCATTCTTAGTAGGTCTTACATCATCAGGGGCTAACTTTGGCGGTGGAAATATCATAGCAACTGGAAACATTACAGCATATTACTCAGATGAAAGATTAAAAGAGAGAATATCAGGAATAGAAAACCCACTGGATAAAGTGTGCAGTCTTGATGGATTCATATATACTGAAAACGAATTAGCGAAATCTGTAGGCTATAATTGCGACAAACCGCAACTAGGTTTATCAGCACAACAAGTTCAAAAAGTAGCGCCAGAAATAGTGAGCCTTGCACCTTTTGATATGACGGGTGATAATGACCCTAACGGAGATGGTAAGATTTACAGTAAATCAGGTGAAAATTATTTAACCGTTGATTACGCGAGATTAGTACCAATGCTAGTCGAAGCAATCAAAGAACTTAAATCAGAAATAGAGGAATTGAAAAATGGCAATCACGCAAACTAAGAAAATACAACGTATTGAAGTTTATCCATCTTATTCAGACGATGAACAGCCGAGATTAATGGTAGTCGAGGAACATTTCTTTGATGACCCAGACGACAGTGAACTACCAGTAACATCGACCAAGGTTTATCACTTAGGTGAAGCCGATGATGTGTCAGGTAAGATGCAACTGGTTCAAGATGTATATAATGCAGTTATTACTTATACGCCAGTAGTAGAAGAAACCC
>Ga0209555_10001019_pt1 | contig 22600 bp, 20 predicted proteins | sample SaaInl85LU_5_DNA_FD_184643 | JGI IMG/M metagenome (GOLD analysis project Ga0209555, IMG submission 184643) | Marine microbial communities from expanding oxygen minimum zones in the Saanich Inlet - ESP_85LU_5_DNA (SPAdes) (version 2) | ecosystem: Environmental > Aquatic > Marine > Intertidal... | reverse complement strand
CTATAACTGCGTTTTGGGTCATTCGGCTGCAATGCCCTCAAGTTGATCTTCAATGGCATCCGCGGCACTTTGCAGCGCGGCCAAAGTGGTTTCGTCTGGTTTCCAATAGGCACGATCTGACGCTTCAAGCAGGCGATTTGCCATGCGCATGGAGGCTTGCGGGTTCAGGGCAGACAGGCGTTTGCGCATGTCTTCGTCCAAAACAAATGTTTCAGACAGCTCTTGATAGACCCATTCATCAACCTTCCCTGTGGTGGCAGACCAACCGACGGTATTGGTGATATGGGCCTCAATCGCCCGCACGCCTTCATGACCATGCTGCAGGAGCGGTTCATAAAATTTCGGATTTAAACTGCGGGCGCGGGTTTCCAATGCAACCTGTTCGCGCAGCGTGCGCACCTGCGCGCCGCCGCGGGTTTGATCCCCGATATAGACAGGGGTTTCCACCCCACCCTTGGCCCGCTTCACTGCCGCCGCAATTCCGCCGAGGGTGTCAAAATAGTGGTCCACCGTGGTGACACCAAGCTCAACCGATTCAAGGTTCTGATAGGCCAGCTCCACATTTTTCAATGTATCTTGCAGCAATTGTGATTGCTGACTGGCTTCGCCATCCTTGCCATAGGCAAAACTTTTGCGCGCCTGATAGGCATCGGCAAAATCGCTGTCATCTTTGAAAGCCGAGCTGTCGACCAATTGGTTCACATTTGAACCATAGGCACCTTCGGAGTTGGAAAAGACCCGCAGCGCTGCTGTTTCTAGGCTACAGTTTTGAGCCTGCGAAAACTCGAGCGCATGGGCGCGAATGGGATTCATCTCTAAAGGCTCATCGGCCATCGCGCATTGCAGGGCGGCATCGGCCAGCATTTTGGTTTGCAACGGCAAAAGATCGCGGAAGATTCCCGAGAGGGTGATGACCACATCAATCCGCGCCCGCCCCAGTTGTTCCAGAGAAATCAGATCCGCGCCAGACAGGCGGCCATTGGCATCAAAGCGCGGCTTGGCACCCATTAGGGACAGTGCCTGTGCGATCGGTCCACCGTTCGATTTAATATTGTCAGATCCCCAGAGGACCAGTGCAACGGTCTTGGGCAAACCCTCATGTGTGCGCAGCAACTCTTGCGCCTGCTGCGCGCCGTCTTGCATGGCAAAAGCTGTCGGCATACGGAAGGGATCAAATGCGTGGATATTCCGACCCGTCGGCAGGATATCCGGCGCGCGGATGACGTCGCCGCCAGGAACTGGCTTGATGAACTGGCCATTTAAACCCCGCATCAATCCATCAAGCTCTTCGCCGCCTTGCAAATGCGCTTTGGCCATCTGGCGCGCTTGTGGGCTGTCAAATTGCATCAAATCCAACAGAGCGTCGATTTTATGCGCAGGTAATTTTTGACCGATGATATGCAGCCCGTCCGGAATCAAAGCCTCTTCAGTTTCCAAAAGGGTGATCCAAAGCCGGTTCAAATCTGTGCCATCCAGATGCACAATTTCGGCCTGAGCGGCAATCAACGCCTCCAAAGGCTTGGAGGCCGCATCGCCCGGGGGCAATGCGCGCCACTTGCTAAGACTGTCTTTCAAATCGGCCAGACCGCGATATAGGCCCGAGGCCTGTAGCGGCGGCGTAAGATGGGTGATGGTAATGGCATTGCTGCGGCGCTTCGCCAAGGTTGCCTCTGACGGATTATTGGCTGCGTAAAGATAGATATTGGGCATATTGCCAATCAACCGATCTGGCCAATCCTTACCGCCACAGCCGTTTTGCTTGCCCGGCATAAACTCCAATGCCCCGTGCATGCCAAAATGCAAAAGCACATCGGCTTTATGCTGATGCTTCATGAATTGATAAAACGCGCTGAAGGCATGGGTGGGTGCAAACCCACGCTCAAAGAGAAGGCGCATTGGATCGCCCTCATAGCCAAAGGTTGGCTGCACTCCGACAAATATTTTTCCAAACTGCGCGCCAAGAATAAAAAGGTCGCTGCCATTGGACTGAATGCGCCCGGGCGCAGGACCCCAAGCCTCTTCGATCTCTTGTAACCAAGGCGTATGCGTGACGATATAATCGGCCGAGACCTTGGCCGCGACATTGGCCTCCTGCCCGTAGATCGACGCGTTGCCCTTCAAGATGACCTCGCGCAAATCATCAACCGTTTCGGGTGGCGTCACATCATAGCCATTTTTAGCCATGGTTTGCAAAGTGTTATGCAGACTTTCAAAGACCGACAGATAGGCCGCAGTGCCTATCGCGCCGGCATTTGGTGGAAAACCGAAAAGCACGATCCCAACATTTTTTTCAGAGTTTGCCTTGCGCCGCAAAACCGCAAGATTTCGAGTTTTTTCGACCAGAGCATCAATACGCTCGGGGCAAGGCGCCATGGCTTTTACGGTGCCCGCAGCTTTGCAGGCGTAAGCGCAGCCATCACAGCCATCCGGCCCGTGCCGACCGGCAAACACTGTCGGATTTGTGGCCCCGTCAATTTCTGGCAAAGCCACAAGAATTGTCGCCTCAATCGGGCTCAAGCCTTGGCCGCCATTGGCCCATTGCGACAGGGTTTGAAATTCCAAAGGTTGCGCGGCAATATAGGGCACATCAAGCGCGCTTAGGACTTCAACCGCCGCCTCGCTGTCATTATAGGCGGGTCCACCCACCAGAGAAAAGCCTGTCAAAGAGACCAGGGCGTCGATCTTGCCCATGTGATAGGCTTGGATTGCGGGCCGACTGTCGAGCCCGCCAGCGAAGGCCGGTATGACCCGCATCCCCGCCGCTTCCATGCGCCGAATGACATGGTCAAAATGCGCCGTATCGCCAGCCAAAATGTAACTGCGCAACATGGCCAGCCCAATTGTTGGGCCGGTACCGGCTTGCGGCAGATCAGCAATATCTGTGGTGATATGGTGGCCGGGCAGGTCTGGATGATACAGCCCCACTTCGGGATATTCGACAGGAGCCGGGGCCGCAACACCGCGCCATTCTGGCCGGGAGGCGTAGCGCGAAATCAAAAAGCGCACGAGGCTTTCGATATTGTCGTCAGATCCACCAAGCCAATACTGCATGGTCAAGAACCACGCCCGAAGATCCTGACTCTTGCCAGGAATAAGGTTCAAGATTTTGGGAATCCGGCGCAGCATTTTCGCCTGACCTTCGCCCGTGCTGCCAGATTTCTTGGCAGGTTTCAGCTTCTTCAAGAATCCCATGACCCCAGAGGCGGGCCGCATCATGTCCAGCTCACCCATTTTGGTCAGCTGCACAATTTCCTGATCGGCGATTATGCCCACCAAAGCATCACAGGCGGCGCGCCGCGCTTTGAGATCGGGCAAGATCGCCTGCACATGATCTTCGAGAAACAGCACGGAGGACACGATCAAATGCGCTGTCTCAATATCCGCTTTGGCACTGGCCAAGGCGGTTGGATCTTTGGCCCATTCGGCGGCGGCATGTATTTTGAGCTGCAAGCCTGGAAAATCTGCCGCAAGCTTGGGCAAGGCCCGCGCCGCTGGACCGGCCGCGTGGCGGTCTAATGTCATCAACACGACATTATACGGAGGATATGTCAGCTCATCGCGCATAAAATGCCTTCGCTTCATAGAGGGTATCTACAGATATTTCCGACAGCCCTTGCGAGGTTGCGTAGGTCTCCGTGTTGCGCCGCGCCTTGCCGCGCACGAAGAAGGGGATTTTCTTCAACTCTTTTTCCGCTTCCGCCAACCAAATCGCCACATCGCCGCCGGTGCTCGAAACGGAAGATTGCTCTTGCGTTGCTGGCGCCGGCATGGACGCTGTGCCCGAAGGGTGATGCCCGCCATGATGGCTGGGGCCTGCGGCATCATTAAATTCAAAGTCTTCTCGGAACATATGCAACAAATGCTCTTCCAGACCCATGACAAGCGGATGAATCCAGGTGTCAAAGATTACATTTGCCCCCTCAAATCCCATTTGCGGGGAATAGCGCGCGGGGAAATCCTGCACATGGACCGGGGCGGAAATAACCGCGCAAGGAATACCCAATCTCTTGCCGATATGGCGCTCCATTTGCGTGCCTAAGATCATTTCTGGCTGTAGCGCTTCGATGGTTTTTTCGACCAACAAATAATCATCCGTGATCAGCGCTTCGACGCCAAACTCTTTTGCAATCGTCCGAATGTCGCGTGCGTATTCACGATTATAGCATCCAAGCCCCGCAACCTCGAAGCCCATCTCATCCCGCGCGATCCGCGCGGCGGCTTTGACATGGGTGCCATCGCCAAAAATAAACACCCGCTTGCCGGTCAAATAGGTGCTGTCCACCGAGCGCGACCACCAGGTTTGCCGCAAGGCTTGACTGTCCAGCGGGGCGGTACTGCCGCTGAGGGCGCGGACTTCCGTGATAAAATCATGCGTCGCGCCGGCCCCAATGGGCACGATCTTCGTATAGGGTTGATCGAATTCTTTTTCACAGTACCGCGCAGCCGTTTCACCGGTTTCCGGATATAACAGCACATTGAAATGCGCCTTTCCCATTTGCGCAATATCGCCAGGCGTGGCGCCCATGGGCGCGGTGACATTTACCTCAATGCCAAGCTCGAACAAAAGGTTGGTAATCTCAGCCACATCGTCCCGATGCCGGAACCCCAGGGCGGTGGGACCAATGATATTGCAGCTGACACGCTCTGTTTTGGCTTGGGGTTTTGCCAAATGTTTAACCAATTGGAAGAACGTCTCATCCGCGCCAAAGTTTTCTTTGCGTTGATAGCTGGGCAACTCAAGCGGAATGACGGGAATGGGAAGCCCCATGGTTTCTGCAAGACCGCCGGGATCATCTTGAATCAATTCAGCTGTGCAAGAGGCTCCGACGATAATCGCCTCCGGTTGAAACCGGTCATAGGCATCTTGGCAGGCTTGTTTGAACAAACCCGCGGTATCGGCGCCCAAGTCCCGCGCCTGAAATGTGGTATAAGTCACCGGCGGCCGGTGGTCGCGTCGCTCGATCATCGTAAACAACAGATCGGCATAGGTGTCGCCCTGGGGCGCATGCAGAACATAGTGAAGCTTTTTCATACCGGTGGCGACGCGCATCGCACCGACATGGGGGGGGCCTTCATATGTCCAAACGGTGAGCTTCATTCCGCAGCCACCTTCAATATAGATTTTCGGCGCAGAGGGCGGGCGAAAAGGGCGGCAAGATCGCCGGCTTGCTCATAGAAGTGGACGGGCGTGAAAACCAACTCGATGGCCCATTTGGTGGCGAACCCTTCCGCTTCAAGGGGATTGGCCAAACCCAAACCACAGACGGTCAAATCTGGATGCGCCGCCCGGCAGCGATCCAGCTGGAGGTCAACATCTTGACCTTCGGACATTTGCGGACCGGCGGGCAAAAGATCCAAATCCGGTCCATGCAAGGCGTCGTGGATGTAGGGCGAGCCAACTTCCAGCGCGGTCATCCCACATTCCCGGGTCAAGAAGCGCGCCAATGGGATTTCCAATTGACTATCGGGAAAGAAAAACACGGATTTATCAGTGAGCGGTGCGGCGGCCTGATGAATCGCTTGCCGAGCCCGGCGACGGGGTGCCTCAGTCACGCGATCAAACACCTCGCGCGGAATGTTGAATTCCTCAGCAATGGCCAACAACCAGGCGGTGGTGCCCTCTTCGCCAAAAGGGAAGGGCGCCGCGATATGGCGCGCGCCGCGGCGGATCAAGGCCGCATGTGTGTCGCCCAAGAATGGCTGGGTCAGGGCAAAGACTGTATTGGGACCCACGGCAATTTCATCTTCAATCGTGCGGGCCGGCAAAATTCGCAGTGGGCCAATGCCAAGACTGGTCAGAAGCGTCACCATTTGATCTTCCACCACATCGGGCAAGGCGCCAACGACAATCAGCTCCCGCGCCTCGGTATCCGGCAAAACCGGGACCATGGCCGCCAAACACGCATCCTCTCCCTGGGTAAAGGTGGTTTCAATGCCAGAGCCAGAATATTCCAAAACGCGAACCCTGGGGGCATAGGTCTGGGTCAAACGCTCGGCGGCGCGATTCAGATCAAGCTTTATGACCTCTGAAGGGCATGACCCAACAAGAAAGAGCTGCCGAATGTCCGGGCGGCGGGCTAAAAGCTCTGCGACCGTGCGATCCAACTCTGCTTGCGCATCCTTGAGCCCAGCTAAATCTGCCTCTTCCAGAATCGCCGTTCCGAATCGTGGCTCCGCAAAGATCATGACCCCGGCGGCAGACTGCAACAGATGCGCACATGTGCGCGATCCAACGACGAGGAAAAACGCATCTTGGATCTTTCGATGCAGCCAAATGATCCCGGTTAAGCCGCAAAATACTTCGCGCTGTCCACGTTGCTTGAGCACCGGAGCCGTGCGACATCCCGTTGCGGGCGGCGGGGGCATATGTTCAGTCACGCGGCGGCCTCCGTTTGAAGGCGCGCAGCGCGCAGTTTCCACAAGAACTGCCCGGCGTTCACCACATAGGCGACATAGGCCGCCAAGATGATCAAAACCAAAGTATCGGCAGGGATGGTCCCTTGAATTAATCCATAAAGATAAAGGCTATGCAGCGCGATGACGCCGAAACTGACCACATCCTCCCAAAAGAATGCTGGTGCAAAGAGCCATTGTCCAAAAACCACTTTCTCCCAAATCGCACCGGTGATCATGATGAGATAAAGCAGCAAGGTTTTTGCGATGATGGAGAGGGTCATACTCTCATAGCCCAGACCGGTGATCATGTAACGGATGACCAAGAAGAGCGAGACCAGAAAGACCAGAAATTGCAAAGGCGCGAGAATACCTTGAACCGTCGTCCAGGCGGTGGAGTCACGCCGGCTGCGCTGGTCCTGAGTATAGAGGCCAGTGGGTTGCAGGTTTTGTGACGAGGTCATTGTCATTCGGTTATCCAATTCGCCAATAGGCTGGTCAAAATTTGGCAGGCGCGGCGCAGTCTGTCAACTTTGATTTACACTTAATGGAAGAAATCTTGTCTAAATGTTTTTACTTTCCGCGAGAATCCGGGCGCTTCCGGAGCAATTTCCCGTAGTGTGTAACAAATTATTGACATTTGCGGCCCAATGCCCGAGCATCTCGATCATCTTTGATAAGGACTGAGGTCATCGTGGCCTGCTGGCAGTATTCGGAAGGTCATTGTGACTCATCACCAACACACAAATTTAGTGAGTATAGGGGATGAAGCCACCCGAGTGGCTCAGGTTGCTATTAAGGTCTTGGCGAGCAGTTTAAGTCATGCCCGCGGGCCGGAAGCGCGCGCGCCAATGGCCCCTGCAATCACGACACGCCAAGCCTGCCAAAGCTTGTTCGATGCCTCCCTCAATCCGAAAAAAGCAGCGGTTTCTGCTGCCATTCAAGAGCTACAAGCCGCAGGTTTTTCGGACTTCACCCTATTTTCAGAGATTATACCCGCAGCCGTCTGCCAATTGGGCCTCGCCTGGGAGGAGGACGCGCTTTCCTTCTTCGCCATGACGCTCGGCGCCAGTCGACTGCAGAGTGCCTTACACGGTCTTTCGGAACGAGAGCTTCCGAATGGCGTGAGTTACCTGAGTAAAAATTTGAGTTTGTTAATTATCGTTCCGGAAGGAACACAACATACATTAGGTGCAATTATCCTTGGCAAGACATTAAGATGTGTTGGCGCGCGCGTTAAGCTGGAAATGGATGTGACAGCCAATCGTGTTCATCAGATTGGCGCAGGTGAGCATTTCGACGGCGTGTTTATTTCCGCGTCGGCACGCGACAGTGCTGAAGAATTAAATGAAATAATCTCAAATGTCAGACGTAATTGGAGCGCCGCGAAGGTTATTCTTGGAGGCGGTATTCTAAGCGCACAAATTAACCTTGATGCGGTTACGGGAACAGATTACAAAACCAACGACTGGAAAGCCGCGGTTGCTCAATGCTTTTGAAAGTTAAAGTCCAGATATTTGACAGTACGATTGCCACGTGGGTGCATCTAGAAATGCAAATCGAACGAAGGACTTTTGCAAATGACATCGCATGGTAAAACAGAATGGGCCGATCGCCTTATTCCCAATTTGGATCAAGCTGCCACAGCGGATTTAATTTCGCGCCTGTGCGATTTTGCTATTGTCATCTCCCGCGATGGCGAGATCATCCAAACCATGACCAGCCCCTTTTTGGTGCCAAGATTGGATATGAGCTCCTGGAAGGGTCGGCGGTTTACGGACACGCTCACCAAGGAATCTGTGCCAAAATTTGAGACCCGGCTTGCAGAATTCAAAGCCGGCCAAAAAGACATTCGCCCCGTTGAGTTGAACCATCGCGCCACCGATCAGCAGGCCGAATTGCCCGTCCGCTATACCTATCATTCCGCCGCATCAGATGGATCTACATTGCTTTTGGGTTCGGATTTGCGGCCCGTAGCAGAGATGCAGCAACAGCTGGTGGAAGCACAGATCGCCCTTGAAAGCGACTATGACGCCCGTCGGGAGCATGAAATCAGGCTCAGGGTTTTGATGGATTCGTCGGACGTCGCAACCGTGTTCATCTCACTCGACACCGGCGCGATCTCGTCCTGCAATAGCGCCGCCGAGGTGCTGCTCGGGCGGTCTCGCAATGAGTTGATTGACACCTATTTCGCCATGGAGTTTGCTGAAGAGGGTCAGACGGGCCTGATCGACCGAATGGTGACCGCTGCCTCAGATGCCTCTATGGGTGCCATTTTGGCAAAATCTGCACAGGGTGGCCGGTCCTACCGCATCGATGCGACATTGTTCCGCGGCACAAGCTCGCAAATGTTGCTGTGTAAAATTGAGCCAGAGGAATCGACCCAGGAACCCGTCGATCAGCTCGCAACACATTTGGTCAGTTTTTTCCACAAAGGGGTCGACCCGATTGTGTTTGTAAATATGTCAGGTCAAATATTGAGTGCGAATGAGGCCTTTGTCTCCTTGGCCAATGTCACCCATGCGCAAACCCTGAGTGGACGCAGCATGTCCGAATTCTTTTCCCGTGGGTCAGTTGATCTTAACGTGATCTTGGAAAGTGCCCGCCGCAATGGGAAGATGCGGCTCTATTCGACAAAGATTTTAAACGAACATGGGGACGAGCGCCCCGTTGAGATTTCGACCACGCAAATTCGCACAGAACGGGAGCCAATTTGTGTTTTGCTCCTACGCAATGCCCGCAGAGTCGAGACGATCTCAACACCCACCAGTCAAATGTCGGAAGCGGAGATTAATTCTGTTGTTGAGCTGATTGGCAGCCAGTCCCTCAAAGATATCGTCGCGCGCAGTACCGATGTGGTTGAAAAAATGTGTATTGAAACCGCAATTGGCATGACCTCGAACAACCGCGTCGCCGCCGCAGAGATGCTTGGGCTGTCACGCCAATCGCTCTATGTAAAATTACGCAAATACGACCTCGTGTGAGCGATTAAGTCATGTCTTTTTCTGTGATAAACGGGCGAAATGCGCCCGAGCCTCTTCCATGGTCACAGCGATCCCGTCAACGCCCATAAGCTCCATCATGGGTCGAAATTCTTCGACCTCTTGGCCACAAACCACAATTGAAAGATGCGGCGCACAGATGCGAAGGGCGACAATCAGCTGTGACAGCGCCTCAAACGAATGTTCGCCGCTGAAGGACAGGCCCACCATATGGCTAGAGATCTGTGCGATTTCAGCAAGCAGATCATCATGCGACAGGCCCACCAGTAGAGAGATATTCCACCCGTCATTGCGGAAAAAATCTGCGGCCATACGGACCCCCAGCGTGTGGGTCTCCCCCGGCACAGAGGCGAAAATTACCGCGGGCTCATGAGGTAGGGCAGAGGTCTCAAACATGTGACGCATCGACCGCATAATCGCAAAGATGCGACCGGAGCCGACCGTGACCTGCGCAAATGTGATGTGATCACTGTTCCACATATCACCCAATTGTCGCGCAGCTGGCGCCAATAAATGGACGTAGATATCTTCCGCCGGGCGCCCCGCTTGGCGTTCGGCCGCAATGATCTGCGCGGCACTTTTGGGATCGTCGGATGCCAGGGCCGTGCTGAAGGTCCGCAACGCCTCCTGCGACACCGGGCGCGCGGCCGAGCCGGCCGCCACAGTCCTTGACGCCACGCGCAAAATCACTTCTCTTGCCAGACTGGCAACCAAATCTTCCGGCAGCTTTTTACTGAGTTCAAATATATTTGTTTCGCTGTTGTGATACACTTCCCATTCGAAGGCATCTGTCGACTGCACCCCTGACGCGGAGCCTTGTTGTTTCGACATTCATGTGTCCCCTATCACTCGTTACCCACATAGACACCGGTATTTACGCTGCATCGAATTGTGAAATGACACGTCCCTTGGCGAGAGGGTCGATCATTTCAAATCGTCAGGGGGCTACAAATTTTTGCAGCACTACTCCCGTACAGCAGGTTCCATGTTAAAACTCGGTCTTATCCTCCAAAATAATCACGTTAAGTAAAACCTCAGACTGATAAGCCAATTCATAAAGCTTTCATTTCTTGAGCAGAAGTTCGTTTGCCTTGTCGATGTCCGATCAAAGCCACCGTCATCCTTAGAATCTTTAGAGCACAGAACAGACTGTGGCATAATTAGGGAAACTACTTAGGTAGTTATACTTATGCGCTGCCTCTAGCCAAACATGCGGATCAAATCAACAATCCCGCGTGTCCGAGTCTTTTCGCGTATGCGGGCGCGATGCGCTTCGATTGTGCGCTGACTCACATTGAGCTCCACAGCGATCTCTTTGTTGAGCTTGCCTTTGAGGAGATGTTCCAAAACTTCGCGCTCGCGGTCCGTTAAAGAGCGCAAACGCTGTGCAATGATTTGCTGGGAAAGGCGGTTTGGCTCTCGCGCAAAAATGAGCTCTGAAGCGGTGCCTATGGCCTCAAGCAATCGGGACTGAGGGGCCGGCTTTTCGATAAAATCCACAGCCCCCGCACGCAAAGTTTGCACTGCAATGGGCACATCACCATGCGCTGTGACGATCACGATGGGAATATCCAGCCCATTGGCGGCTAGGTAATCTTGCAGCTCGCGTCCCGACATCCCGGGCAACCGCAGCTCCATCACCACGCAGGCTTTGCGCTCTGGATCGAAAAGTTTCAAAAACTGCTCAGCCGAACCGCAGGGAATCGCGGCATAGCCCGCCGCGCTCAAAAACGCGATTTGGGTTTGCAGAGCCTGCGGATCGCCATCAACAACATAAATGGAGATCGGCTCATGCGGCATAGGTCACCCCCGCCGATACGAAAGAGCTACAGATTACAAGATATGGCCCCAAATCCATCACAGGGTTAATCCGCCGATAGGTCTCGTGGCGCCACCGAAGGATTCAGCTGTGCAACCCGGTAGTTTAATGCGGCCGCTATGGTAACCCAGATCAGATAGGGCAAGAATGCCAGGCCAGCCGCCCGATCCAGCTCAAACATTGCCAGGGTCGCTCCCAATACCGAGATCCATAACGGCAGCATCACCAGCAAGGCGCCCCGCAATCGCCGCAGCCCGAAAAATACCGGCGTCCAGAGGGTCGAAAACCCCGCCTGCATCGCCCAAAAGGCGAGGGCAGTGGCATTTCCCTCAATATCCGCCACGCGGGCACCGGCGAAGGACACTGAAACATAAATCGTTGTCCAAGCCACGGGGAAAGCCCAGTTGGGCGGCGTCCAGACAGGTTTGTTGAGCGCCTGATACCAGCTTCCGGGTTGAAACAACGCCCCAGTTGCGCCAGCGGCAAAACATGTAACCAACAAAATGACAAACACGAAAACATCCATGCGTCATTCATAGGGAGCAATTTTCCGGCTGACCAGCGAATTCATTGGCAGCGGAGCCCGCGTTGCAGCTCCGCGCGGCCTTTTGCATGCCTATCTTTCATTGCGAGGCAATATTTTGCTTGTATATCTGCGATCACTTATATATAAAAATGAGAATATCAAATATTGCGTAACAATGGGGCCAACTATGCAAACCGAATTCACACCACTTCTGTCACTTTTGGGAGGCGGCCTTATTGGCGCTTCGGCTGTTTTATTGATGGCGACCCATGGTCGTATTGCAGGAATTAGCGGCATCCTCTCGCGCATGTTGCCCCCCGCCGGCCGAGACCAATCGCTCCCACAGGGTCTGATCTTTCTGATCGGTCTCTTGCTTGCCGCGCCGATTTGGATCGTCATCAACGGTCAAGCCCCGCTGCAAAGCGTTTCAAATAACCTGCCGCTTTTGGCCCTGGCGGGCGTGCTGGTTGGCTTTGGATCCGTCTTGGGCAATGGTTGCACCAGTGGCCACGGGGTTTGCGGCATTTCTCGTGTCTCCGGTCGCTCGATTGTTGCGACCTTAACTTTCATGAGCACCGGTTTTATCGCCGTTTTTCTGCTTCGTCACGTTGTTGGGAGCTAAGGCCATGAAAAACCTCGTTACACTTATTTCCGGTCTTCTCTTCGGCTTCGGCCTGTTGCTGTCAGGCATGGCCAATCCAGCCAAGGTCCAAAATTTTCTTGACCTCTTCGGCACCTGGGATCCCAGCCTTGCCTTTGTTATGGGCGGCGCGATTGCTGTCACCATGCCCGGATTTTGGCTCGTCACCCGGCGCAGCAAGCCATTTTTCAACGACGTCTTCCATCTGCCCACCCGCACAGATTTCGACGCGCGTTTGATTTCTGGCGCGGCCATCTTCGGTGTTGGTTGGGGTTTGGGCGGATTCTGCCCCGGTCCCGCGATGACGGCTCTGCCTCTGGCCGCTGAAGGTACGTTAATCTTTGTCGCCACTATGTTGACAGGAATGGCAGCCTCAAAATACCTTCTCCAACGACGAGACAACCGCGTTTAAACTTCGGCAATAATAGGTAATTTAGAAAGGTGATCCAATGTCTGACACAAAACTGAGCACCCTGGAACAGCCGGAAGTCATGGCCTTCTTTGATGCGCAAACCAACACCATAAGCTATATTGTCAAGGAACCGAGCGGCAATGCCTGCGCCGTGATCGATTCCGTCATGAATATGGATTACGCAGCCGGACGGATCACCTTTGAAAGCGCTGATGAAATCATCCGAGCGATCAAAGATCGTGGCCTCGAGCTACAGTGGATCATCGAAACCCATGTGCACGCCGATCACCTTTCCGCAGCCCCCTATTTGCAGGAGAAATTAGGCGGCAAGATCGGGATCAGTGAGAAAATCATCCAAGTGCAGGACACTTTCGGCAAGATCTTCAATGAGGGCACCGCTTTCCAACGCGATGGATCACAATTTGATGCGCTGTTTGAAGATGGGGACAGCTATCATGTGGGACAAATGCAAGCGACTGTCATCGCGACGCCCGGCCATACTCCGGCCTGTATGGTGCATGTCATGGGCGATGCGGCTTTCGTAGGCGACACATTGTTCATGCCCGATGGGGGATCGGCCCGCGCAGATTTCCCCGGTGGAGATGCCGGGACCTTATATGATTCCATTCAAAAGGTGTTGAGCCTGCCAGATGAAACGCGCTTGTTTATGTGTCATGACTACGGCCCCAATGGCCGCGATATCCAGTGGGAGACCACTGTGGCAGAGGAACGCGCTTTCAACATCCATGTCGGCGGTGATGCGACGCGGGAATCCTTTGTGAAAATGCGCACCGAGCGCGACGCCACTTTGGCAATGCCAAAGTTGATTATTCCAGCCCTGCAAGTCAATATGCGCGCAGGCGAGGTTCCCACCGATGAAGACGGGCGCCCGAGCCTGAAAGTCCCCATCAACTCCTTGTAAAACCGCCACCCAGTTTTGAAACGCAATTGCCCGGTTGATACGCGCGGCAAAAGGATAAGCTATGACCATGAAAAAGCTCTCCAATCACTTCTATGTTGGACCCCAGATTGAAATTGATGATATCGAAGACATTCAAATCTCTGGCATCAAATCTGTTATTTGCTTGCGCCCTGATGGCGAGGGGCCCGATCAGCCGGCATTTGACACCCTGAAAATACAGGCCACCGCTTTGGCGCTTTCGGCCCATTACCTGCCGATCGTTCCCGGTCAAATCTCCGAAGACCAAGTCGCGGAATTTGCCGATATGGTCACCAAAAGTCCTGGTCCCGTTTTCGCTTATTGTCGCAGCGGAATGCGCGCGACCGCCCTTTGGGCCTTGCATCAAGCCAAAATTGGCCAATCCGTGGATGAGATTCTCGCGGCGGCAAAATCCGCCGGACATGATCTGACGGCCCTCGCCCCAAGGCTTTCTGCGGCCGCCCTTTAGGGCAGATTTCTATCACCCGTCCAGCATGACCGGAATATTGACATGAAACTCACTGCAAAGATCGCACAATATTTGCCAATTCTGACTTGGGGCAGAACATATAATAGAGGCGCTCTTTCCAATGATCTCACCGCTGCGGTGATTGTGACCATCATGCTCATTCCGCAATCCTTGGCCTATGCCATGCTTGCGGGTCTACCGCCGCAAATGGGTCTTTACGCTTCCATCTTGCCCATCACGCTTTATGCAATATTCGGCACCAGCCGGTCTTTAGCGGTGGGCCCTGTGGCGGTCGTGTCCTTACTCACAGCAGCATCTATCTCACGCATCGCCGCACCGGGCAGTGAGGACTATATCTTTGCCGCCATTGCCCTGGCCTTTTTGTCCGGCGTGTTCTTGGTGGCGATGGGGATGTTCCGCTTGGGATTCATGGCCAATTTCCTGTCGCATCCCGTCATCGCTGGTTTTATCACAGCCTCCGGCCTGATCATCGCGGCAAGCCAACTGAAAGCAATTTTTGGCATTGAGGCAGAGGGGCATAATTTGCTGCAATTGGCAGAGTCTCTTTGGGCGCATCGGCAGGACATCAATTGGATCACCGCGCTCATCGGTAGCCTCACAACAGTCTTTCTATTCTGGGTACGCAAAGGATTGCTGCCTGTCTTATTGGCGCTGGGCCTGGCGGAGCCTGTGGCGAAAATTATGGCCAAAACAGGGCCTGTTGCCGCAATCGTCGTCACCACCGCTCTGGTGTGGTTGCTCGATCTGCAAAGTTTGGGCGTCAAAATAGTTGGCGCGGTGCCGCAGGGTTTGCCGCCACTCACACTGCCGAAATTTTCGCTCGATCTCTGGAGCAGCCTTTTGACCTCTGCCATCTTAATTTCTGTCATTGGATTTGTAGAGTCCATCTCGGTTGCGCAAACTCTTGCTGCAAAAAAACGCCAGCGGATTGATCCAGACCAAGAGCTTATCGGCCTCGGCGCCGCCAATATTGGTGCGGCCCTCACTTCAGGCTTTCCCGTGACCGGGGGATTTTCACGATCAGTCGTTAATTATGACGCCGGCGCCGAAACACCAGCGGCCGGGGCCTATACGGCGGTGGGGTTGATCTTCGCCTCGCTGTTTCTCACGCCTCTGATCTTCTTTCTGCCCAAAGCCACTTTGGCGGCAACGATCATTGTCGCGGTACTCTCTTTGGTGGATTTCAAAATCTTGGTGAAAGCCTGGCGCTATTCAAAGGCCGATTTCACAGCCGTAGCAGCGACCATGGTTATTACGCTGGCTGTGGGTGTTGAAACTGGGGTGGTCGCCGGGGTTTTGGTTTCGATCTTGATCCATCTGTACAAATCCTCCCGTCCCCATATCGCAACCGTGGGGCAAGTGCCAAATTCAGAACACTACCGAAATGTTCTGCGCTACGATGTCATCACCCTGCCTCACATTTTAACAATACGCGTGGATGAAAGCCTCTACTTTGCCAATGCGCGTTTCTTGGAAGATCACCTATTTGCGCGCGCCACCGAGCAGCCACAATTGCGCCATGTGGTTTTGATGTGTTCTGCCGTGAATGATATTGATATGAGCGCGTTGGATTCCCTAGAGGCCGTAAATAAACGGCTTGAAGATATGGGCGTGTCTTTCCATCTGTCCGAGGTTAAGGGACCGGTCATGGATCGATTAACGGGAACCGAGTTTCTTGCGCAGCTCACGGGCAAAATCTTCCTGAGCCAAAAACTGGCCATGGATCAGCTTTCCCCTTTGACTTGACCCACCCGCACCTATGATGCAGTCATTAACGCATCATATTAAGGGTGCCTATTATGACATCAGACCCATTGTTTTCGGGGCCAGACCTTTGCAAATTTGAAGCCCATGAAATTGTTGCCCTGCTGAGAGCTAAAGAAGTTTCCTCCGCCGAGCTGATTGATGCAGCTTTGACGCGCATTGCCCAAACGGGCCCGTTGATCAATGCCACGCCGACCCTTTGTGAAGCGCGGGCGCGGGCTGTAGATTTATCAAACCACGACAGCACCCAGGCCGGTTGGCTGGCAGGTTTGCCCATCACGATCAAAGACCTCAATGCCGTCTCGGGTGTCCGCACAACTTTTGGAACCAAAGGGCTGGCGGATTTTATACCGCAAAAAAGTGATCCCCTGGTGGATCAATTGGAGCAGCGCGGGGCGGTGATTTTAGGCAAAACCAACACGCCCGAATTCGGCGCAGGTGGCAATACGTTCAATGATGTCTTCGGGCAAACGCGAAACCCTTGGAATACTGCGCTCAATCCGGGCGGCTCATCCGGCGGCGCGGCGGCCTCTTTGGCCGCAGGGGAAATTTGGCTGAGCCATGGGTCCGATCACGGCGGCAGCCTGCGCACCCCTGCCGCCTATTGCGGCATTGTCGGTCTGCGCCCAAGCCCAGGCATTGCCGGCGGCCCGGGTCAGGACGCAGCTTTCATTATTGAAGGGGTGCAGGGCCCAATGGCCCGTTCCGTAAGAGATTGTGCTTTGTTTTTGGATGCGATGTCAGGTTTTGATCCACAGATTGCCATCTCCTATCCGGCACCTGAAATTCCCTATCAAGAGGCCGTCATTCGCGCGGAAGGGAAGCTGAAAATTGCCTTTGCCCCAGATTTGGGAGGCTTTGGACAGGTCGATGCCGAAATGGCCCAACATCTTGCCACGGCCATGCGAGAACTTGAGAAAAATGGCGCGCGCATTGAAGAGACTTGCCCAGATCTCGCCCATCTTGAGCGCAGCTATCACACGCTACGCGGCTTAATGTGGGCCACGGCGGCGAAACGTTTACCACAAGAGATCCAAGCCCATTTCAAATCTACGCTCGCGGAAAACACGGCCTTTGGGCAGGCGTTAACTCTGGAGGAGATTATCGACGCCAATCTGAATCGCTCCATTCTTTTTAACAATATGCTAAGCCTGTTTGAGACATTCGACGTCCTCGCCTGCCCGACGGTGGGCTGTATGCCGCATCTGGCCTCCGAAGAGTGGGTGCATCAGGTGGGTGGTGTGGAATTGACCAACTATATGGATTGGTTGCGCTTTGCCTTTTTGGCCACAACCACCGGCCTGCCCGCGATATCTGTGCCCGTAGGACGCGGCCCGCGCGGCTTGCCGGTGGGGCTGCAACTGATCGGGAAACCCCGGGGCGAAGCCGCGCTATTGGCGGCAGCGCGCCAGGTCGAATTGACATTCGGAGGTCCACTTGGCCCAATCGATCCCATAAATCCTTCGTAAATTTCAAAAAATCATATGTTTTACTGGCCAATATCGTGTTAAAATTTGTATAATTTCACGTCGACCACCGACCAAGATTCGTCTAGGATATTCTTTATATTTTAAGTTATTGCTTTTTAATGGACTCCCGTCATGTGGCTAGAAGACCCCATCACAAAACTGGAAAAAGCGGCCCATGACGCCTGGCCCGGTGTTTTGGAGGAAGCACAGCTGCCTATGGCGGGGTGGTCTTATGTTTTACTGTCGAAGCGCGAAGAAAAAGATCTGGCTCGCATCTCATATCTGGTTGAGCATCCAATTCACGGGCTGTTTAAGTATCGGCTGCAACTGCGGCCTCGCGCACAGGCCGCCTTTGCCGCGCATTATTTGCGATTGGAAAAAGCATCTCGCGCCTTTCAGCGGACCGAACGGCTCTCTCTGATCAAACCCATGTGTTTGGATATTGCCAATCAAGCCAGCCTAACGACCTATGCGGAAGGCCTGCCCTTTTCGGAGTTCATGCGCGATGCCGCAGAAGATCACGCCAAGCAGCTTGAGCTGTTGCAACAGGCCGGAGAATGGCTGGATGCTTATCATAGAACCAAAGTTTCCGAGACCCGCATTTTTCAGCCGAAACATGCGGTGAATTACTACCACGATGTCGTTGAAAAAATTCAGTCAGGAGACCTCAAAGTTGCGGCCAAGCCGCTTATTTTGCAGGGGGTGGAACGGTTGTCTGAACTCGCCGCCAAATATTCAGATCAACAAACGATATCTGCGGTTCAATATGGCGATTTCCATATGCGCAATCTGATCTTTGACGGCACCTGTCTAACTGGAATCAATATTTCAAAAAACCAACCGGCGCCTGTCGGCCATGACATCGCCCGACTTTTACTTGATTATACGGCCATTCTTCGCAGCTCCAAAGAGCTTGAAAGCGGGCAGATCATTCCTGCTGATGCCATTGAGGCTTTTTTCGCTGGCTATAAACTTGTGGGGCCCAATGATCCGAGTGTCCAATTCTTGCCCTATGCAAAAATTTTAGGGTCTTTGGTCAGTGTCCCGAGGCGACGCAATGAGCGCTCCAAAACCAATCAAAAAACCCTAGAACGGCTTCGCCCTATTGCACAGGTGGCCTTCACCTAAGCATATGCAAGAGAAATTCTGTGAAAGAAATCAGCCCTAAAGCTATTCTTTGGTTGATAGAATCGGTGAAACCCACGACAGTATGAGCTTGAAGTTGCCTGGGTTGGACCTCATTTGCATCGTATTTTGAGAATAGGATTTTGGGCTGTGACCTGCTTTTTCGGAAGCATCGTCGCGGCGCTCGCGGATCCCGTTGAGCTGGCCCTGCGTGATGCCTCGTTTTCGGTCTCCGGCGCGCTGATCTCATTCGATGGGGAAAACTATCAAATTCAATCCAAGTTTGGGCCGTTGACCTTAGCTGCGGATATGGTGGTTTGCCGAGGGGAGGCCTGCCCTGCCTTGAGCGCATCACCTGAGAACGTCGCAATCTCCGGTGACGGAACATTGAATTCGGCGCTGCTTATGGCGCTCATCCAATCCTTCGCAGACCATGAGGGATATTCCTACCGACTGTCTCAAGAGACGGCGGGGCAAATTACCCTGTTTGGTCCGAAAAGCGGCGAGGCGCGCGCGGTTTTCACGCTTACTGACCGCAACAGTCGTGACGCGATTTTGGATATTTTAGAGGATCGGGCGAATTTTGCACTGACGCTGCGCGCCGCCACGCAAGAGGAGCAAGCTGCACTGAAAAAGGATATGTTCGGCGCCCTGGATCATCCACAAAGCTCTATGGTTTTGGCATGGCAAGATCTGTATTTGTATTCCCAGCCCAGCAATCCGAATAGAGTCATCACGATGAGTCAATTGATTGAGATGTTGGGAGACACGCCCGGGCTTTGGCCACTGACCGCAGGCACGCAATACCCAGCGTTTCTCACAGGACAGGAAGATCAAACTCTGGCGTTGCAGCAACTCTTAAGGGTTTTAGATGCAGCCCGACCGATGCCGCCTAAAGGCATAAGCACCCCAGGTCGTTTGACGGTAAGCTCCGATCAAATCACACAGGACACCTTGGTCCAAGTGAGCTTGGGCTGCGGTCAACAGGTGACGCCAGCGGACATCCAAGCCCCCGCGCATCCCTTGCAAGCGCCGATCTACCTGATCGCCGCACCCAGAAAGATGCAAAATATCGCCCGCGCCTTTTGGGCCTTTTTGCTGACACCAGAGGCGCAAGAGGCGGTGAGCCGGCTGGGTTTCATCAGCCGCAGCCCCCAAAGGACAGAGATTCATGGGCAATCGGGCCTCTTGGTCAATGCGATATTAAACACGGACATGGATATGCGCACGGAAGATCTGCGCCAGGCCGTGCTCAACCTGAATGGCTATGAGCGAATGTCTTTGGCGTTCCGCTTTTTGGAGGGCACGCAGATTATGGATGCCGACTCGCAATCCAATCTCCAGTTCCTCAAACGTTTGTTTGTGGCAGGGTATTTTGAAGGGCGTGACGTAATGTTTGTTGGCTTCAGCGACAGCCAAGGGAGCGCGGATGGCAACCTACAAATTTCTCTCGACCGTGCCCGCGCTGTGCGCGCCACCATCGCGACACTGCTCGATGATGCCCAGCTCAGTGATGGGTTCGAGGTTCTCGGGTTAGGGGAGGGCTTGCCACTGGCCTGCAATGACACCGCCTGGGGCCAAAATCAAAACCGCCGCGTTGAGATTTGGGTAAAATAAAGGCGATTGTATATTTGACAAACCCAACTTGAATTTCTATATTGGAATCATAGGGTTGAGGTGCATCGCTATGTGCGGTGACAAGAAACCCCAGATCGACAAGTTCAAAGAAGCCGCCCGCCAGCTAGAGACGGACGACGACGAAGAGCGGTTCGAGGAAAAGTTACGGAAGTTGGTGAAACAGAATTCACACGTTAAGGAAGGACAGCAAACATGGCGAGTAATATCGTTGGATCAATCGTGGCAACCCACATAGCAACCGGCCTTAAGACCGTTTTTCACGTCCACAAGAATCCCGAAACCATCACCTTCACCAGGCCAGATTCTCCAGATTGGCGCCACCCGTGCCATAGTTCCAATGAAAAGGACCCTGATGGGTGGTGCCGCGAAGTGGACACTATCCAAGCCCCTACCTTCAAGGACGCGAAGTACTTCGCCGGTTTAAAGCTGGATTTGTCAAATATACTACAATCGCCAAAATAAAAGCCCAGCGCAGATCCTATCCAGCGCCAGGCTTCGTGCTTTAGTCTTGACCCTTTACACCATCCCAAAACCGTTTGACCTTTGTGAAAAAGCCTTGGCTTTCGGGGCTGTTGTTATTTGAGAGCGCTTCAAACTCTTGCAAAATCTCTTTTTGACGCGCGGTCAAATTTACCGGCGTTTCCACGCGAAGCTCGATGAACATATCGCCAACGCCGCCGCCACGCACGGAGGGCATGCCCTTAGCGCGCAAACGCATTTGTCGGCCGGATTGACTGCCACTTGGGATTTTAACCCGGCTGCGGCCTCCGTCGATATTTGGCACTTCGATATCACCGCCCAATGCGGCAGAGGTCATCGAGACGGGCACATTACAAAACAGATTGTTGCCGTCGCGCTCAAAAATCTGATGGTCGGCCACCTCAATGAAGATATAAAGGTCACCTTGAGGTCCACCGCGTGCACCCGCCTCGCCTTCGCCCGAAAGACGAATGCGCGTGCCGGTTTCCACGCCCGGCGGGATATTGACGGACAACGCCCGGTCCTTCTCAACCCGGCCCGCGCCGTGGCAGCTTGTGCATGGGTTTTTGATCACTTGCCCTGCGCCAGAACAACTGGGGCAGGTGCGTTCGACTGTGAAAAACCCTTGCTGCGCGCGCACCTTACCCATGCCAGAGCAGGTGCCGCAGGTTGCCGGATCACTGCCTGAAGCCGCGCCCGTCCCAGAACAGGTTGCGCAAGAGACAGCCGTTGGCACATTGATGGTTTTTCGCAACCCGCGAAAGGCCTCTTCGAGGGTGACGCGCATATTATAGCGCAGGTCCGCACCGCGCGCCGCACGTTGCCGGCCACCGCCGCCGCGTCCACCCATGAAATCGCCAAAAAGATCGTCGAACACATCGGAAAAGGCACTGGAGAAATCCCCCTGCCCGCCGGGTCGGCCACCGCCGCCACCACCCATACCGCCTTCAAAGGCTGCATGACCATAGCGATCGTAAGCTGCTTTTTTATTGCTATCTTTGAGAACTTCGTAAGCCTCATTCGCCTCTTTGAAGAGACCCTCCGAGGCTGGATTATCTGCATTGCGATCTGGATGAAGCTCCTTCGCCTTGCGACGATAGGCTTTTTTGATTTCCTCCGCCGTCGCCCCTTTCGAGATCCCAAGCGTTTCGTAGTAATCGCGTTTTGACATCTAAACTGTCCCCTTTGGAACGGAAAAACCGGCCGGCAAAATCGCAGGCCGGTTTAGTCTGATCCGTAACTTGGCGTTAGGCGCGTTTGTCGCCGTCCAAATCTTCGAAATCTGCATCCAGGATATCATCATCCGCAACCGGACCATCATCGACATCGCCATTGGCTTCTGCTTCTTGGCTGGATTTATAAATCGCTTCACCAAGCTTCATCGCCGCTTCGGTCACGTTTTGAATGCCAGCTTTGATTTTGCCCGCATCTTCTGTTTCCAGATCATCGCGCAGCGCCGCCATAGCCAATTCAATCGCTTCAATTGTGGTTGGATCCACTTTGTCGCTGTGCTCTTCCATGGCTTTTTCAGTGGAGTGAATCAGGCTTTCCGCTTGGTTTTTCGCTTCCACCAATTCACGACGTGCTTTATCGGCATCGGCATTGGCTTCCGCATCTTTCACCATGGCTTCAATGTCTGCATCTGACAGACCACCCGAAGCTTGGATGGTGATTTTTTGCTCCTTACCGGTGCCCTTGTCTGTCGCGCCAACCGAGACGATCCCATTGGCGTCGATGTCGAATGTCACCTCAATTTGTGGCATGCCGCGCGGCGCAGGTGGAATGCTTTCCAGATTGAACTGACCCAGGATTTTATTGTCAGCTGCCATTTCCCGCTCACCTTGGAACACACGAATGGTCACCGCGTTTTGATTGTCTTCTGCGGTGGAGAACACTTGTGAT
>Ga0209555_10001018_pt1 | contig 22602 bp, 20 predicted proteins | sample SaaInl85LU_5_DNA_FD_184643 | JGI IMG/M metagenome (GOLD analysis project Ga0209555, IMG submission 184643) | Marine microbial communities from expanding oxygen minimum zones in the Saanich Inlet - ESP_85LU_5_DNA (SPAdes) (version 2) | ecosystem: Environmental > Aquatic > Marine > Intertidal... | reverse complement strand
TGCGCTCCATCTCAAACTTTATTGCCTCAACAGGGTCTGGCAAATCCATTGGGAAATGCTTTGCTTCGTAGGCTTCAACTAACGTAACCAAAATGTCCAGCTTTTCGCCTTCGACGGTATCAGGCTGCGCCATCATTAGGTTTTCGATGTCGTTTAATGCCGCGCGGTAGTCGGCATCTGTTTTAATTGGTCTGATGTCCATTATATATACCTCTTGTTACTACCTTTTGGCTTTAAATCGTTTGCACATCAATTTGATCGTATTGTGCATGGCTGCCGATAAACCGTACGTAAACCACCTTGTAGGCATAATTTATCCAAACGACTAACCGGTATTTATTACCGGTAATGTTAAACACGACACGTCCATCTTTGAGGATGCTGGCATTTCTAAAGTCCTGTTTCACATCCGCCGGTGCTCCCCAATCAGCGTTTAATGCATGCCTATACCACGCTAACGTTGGCTCTTTCGCGTCAATGTATTCTGGGCTGTCTTCCCAAAATGTTTTTAAGGTTGATAGTGCGATAATTCTCATAAACAGATGTTAGTCCCATATTGGGACTTTTGCAAGTTTGTAGTTTGATTGACTGAAAGGAGTTGTTGGCACGGCCCCCAATTGCCCCATTCCTTGGGGCAGTTTAATTTCCTCTTATTCACTTTCTAAAGCTCGCTGTATCAAGTGTTGCCCCATTGTCCCAACTGCCCACGGTAAGTGAACAAATGGGTGGCTTGTTAGTTTCGCCTGATGGGCCTTTTCGGCATGCGGCTGCGTTTGCCATCGAAGAAGGCCAATACTCTGAACCAATAGAGTGATTCTTCATAACCTAGGCTGTTCGTTGGGCATGCAGGCGGGATGAGCCCCAGTTTGCGTCCTAGGCCGACAACCACGTAGAACGTGAGTTTTAGCGTCAGCCAAGGAGCGAGTACCACGAATACCATCAGGCAATGCCGGGTAAGTGCGTGGCCTACGCCATGAGATTGTTCGAGTAGGGCAATGCCAATAAACCAACCAAGGCCTGCCAGCATCATGGCTATTGGAAAGGTAATGGGGGCTAGTTGCATCATAAATTGCATGTTAATGCCCTCTTGTGTTGTGCTGTGAAGGGTGCTCAAAATTCACCAGTGGTTCGATCACATCAGCCACGGTTTGATGGGCAATACGGCGCTCTTCAAAGTAATCGTGGCGGTCGTAGATACCCTCAACGCCTTTTAGCTTATGGTTAAGACAGCGTTCGGCCACATTGCCTGCAATGCCCAAAGAGGCGGCAAGGCTGCGAAAGGTGCGGCGCAGATCGTGTACGGTGAAGTGTTCAAGTTTGCCCATTTTATTGGGAGGCTGTTTTTTGCGCCCTGGCTCGCGACCAAAGAGTTTAGAAATGGCGCGGTTCAGTGTATCTGGCCCCATATGCGGACGATGACTTGCTCGTCTGGCTGGGAAAACATAAGGCGAGCCACAAGCGCGGATTTGCAACTCGTTAAACCAAGCAATGGCTTGGCGTGGTAAGGGAATGCTGATTGGGACGCCAGTTTTACTTCGTTCCTTGGGCAGATCCCATACGCCCTTGGTTAAATCCATTTCACGCCACATGGCTTCGCACAATTCGCTTTTGCGCACACCCAACACCAAAAACAGACAGCAAGCGAGGTAGTTGTCGCGGCCAAAGCTATTGATATGGGTATGAAACACGCTAAAGGCGTAGTGAATTTCCTCTTTGCTGAGCATCCTGTCTTTACTGGACTCCACGCCTCCGGCATCGTCCACGGCAAATGCTGCAGCTGGGTTGTTAAGCGTTAAGTCGAGCTTTATCGCATGTCGAAACAGCTGCTTCATGTACATCAAGGTATCGTTAGCAATGGTAGGGCGGTTACTTTCTCGAATGCGCTCTAATACTTCGCGTACGTCACGTGCAGTCACCTCAGCAATACACTTAATGCCAATGACTGGGCTTATGTCTTTGGTGTAAACCCGATACGGAATCTTGGGATGCTTTAGTCGTCTACTCAGATCGGTTCGATACCAGTCATGGAACAGTTGATCCACGGTTTCAATGTCAGGTAACTCGATTTTCTGTTTTTCTAGAAGAGGATCTATGCCGTCACGTACTTCCTTTCGAAAATATGCGGCGGCAATTCTGGCGTCTGCCAACGACATTAAAGGAAATTGCCCCAAGGTTGCTTCTCGTCTTCCTTTGGCTGTGGTGTAGCGGATCATCCAATAAGGCGAGCCTTGTTTGCGGACGCAAAAGTATAACCCTTCACCGTCTGAATATTTTTTTTGGTCGGCTTTGCTGTATGCAATAACCTGTTTTGCTGTGAGTTTTCCCATGTTTACTCCATAGTTGCTGAAATAATGGAGGGGGCAATAATGGCTGCCACCACCGATTTGCTTATTGAATCAGCAGCTAACCTGTTGTGGTGGCGAGTTAAATGCGAAAATTGGGTAACTTACTGCCCACCAATTTGCTCACCGCAAAACGCTTATTGAGCCAAAATGAGGGGGCTGCCCACCATTCTGCCCACCACTAAACAGGTAGTTGGTAACGGACATCTGCAAACCGATTTGGACGGGAAAAATAAAAAAGCCCTGTATTTACAAGCAAATAACAGGGCTTCTAAGACATTCTTGGACGGGTAAAAAACTATTCGATGTTTTGGATTTGCTCCCGCATTTGCTCAATCAATACTTTCAGTTCTACCGAGGCCTGGGTGGTGAGGGTATTGATGGACTTGGAGCCCAGAGTGTTGGCTTCCCGATTCAGTTCCTGCATTAAAAAGTCCAGGCGGCGTCCGGCTGCGCCCCCTTTGTTTAAGGTGCGACGAACTTCTTTGACGTGGGTTACCAAGCGATCCAGCTCTTCGTCGACATCGGCTTTTTGGGCCAGATACACGATCTCTTGTTCCAATCTGTCCATATCCACGTTGGCGGTGAGTTCCTCCAGGCGGGCTTTCAGTTTTGCTTTCTGTGCCTGCAGGATTTCAGGCAGGTTTGTGCGTACGATCGCAACCTGCTCTTCGATCTTGTCCAGGCGATCGCCGATGATGTTGTGCAATACCTGGCCTTCCCGCTCTCGGTTGGCGATGAAGTCGGTGAGGGCTTCTTGCAGCAGTGTCTGGGCTGCCAATTGGATTTCGGATTGGTCGGTTTCCGGTGTTGTCACCACGCCTGGCCAGTTCAGCAGGGTGGCCATGGGCAGCGTACCGCTATTGCCGGTTAGGTTGCCCAGATGATGGGCGGCGTCCAGCAGCTGTTTGACGAAGGTTTCGTTGATCTGCAGGCTGGTGGGAGCGAGGTTTTCGGCCTTGATCTTCAGTGTGCATTCTACTTTGCCGCGGCTTAGGGCGTTGCGCAGAGCCTCGCGTACGGGGTTTTCCAGGTCGCGCAGGGTGTCTGGCAGGCGCGGGTGCAGTTCCAGATAGCGATGATTCACGGAGCGCAGTTCCCAGGACAGGGTGCCCCAGTTGGCGGTGTGTTCTTTGCGACTGAAGGCGGTCATGCTGCGGATCATCGGATGTTGCTCCTGTTACAGGCCGTTGGCTGGCGCACCATTCTAACCGAGTTTTTCTAGAGCCTCCTAATGGCAGCGTTAGAATTGTTCCAAATTCGCCGTGTTTTTTGAGTATACTGTGCGGCCTTAAGATCACAGAATTGTCAAGGAGCCACACCATGCGACCCAGCGGACGCCAACCTGATCAAATGCGCGACGTGAACATTACCCGAGACTACACCTGCCACGCGGAAGGTGCGGTGCTGGTGGAATTCGGCAATACCAAGGTGATTTGTACTGCCAGTGTGGAAGAAGGTGTACCGCGCTTTTTGAAAGGCAAGGGTCAGGGCTGGATAACGGCCGAATACGGGATGTTGCCCCGTGCTACCGGCACCCGTAATGGTCGAGAAGCGGCTCGTGGCAAGCAGGGTGGCCGTACGCTTGAGATTCAACGCCTGATTGCCCGCTCCCTGCGCGCTGCGGTGGATCTGAAGAAGGTGGGTGAAAACACGATTTATGTCGATTGCGACGTTATTCAGGCGGATGGCGGCACTCGTACCGCTTCCATCACCGGTGGTTGTGTGGCGATGGTGGATGCGCTTACTCATATGTTGAATAAAAACATGATCAAAAATGACCCTCTGCTGCGCTTGATTGCGTCTGTTTCAGTGGGCATGTACAAGGGTACCCCCGTATTGGATCTGGATTACCCGGAAGATTCCAAAGCTGAAACGGACATGAACGTGGTGATGACTCAGCACGGTGGCATGGTGGAAGTGCAAGGCACTGCGGAAGCTGAGCCCTTCAAGCGTGAAGAGATGGATGCCATGATGGATTTGGCTGAGAAGGGCATCAAGGAGTTGTTTGCACTGCAGCAGAAAGCGCTCGGGTGGTAAGTGATGATCAAGCCTTATCAGCGTGACTTTATTGAGTTTGCCTTAAGTCTGAATGTACTTCGGTTTGGGGAGTTTACCCTCAAATCGGGGCGCAACAGCCCTTATTTCTTTAACGCTGGCCTGTTTAACAGTGGCCTGGCGTTGGCTAAGCTGGGCCGATTTTACGCTGCGGCCATCGCCGACAGTGGTGTGGCGTTTGATGTGTTGTTTGGTCCGGCCTATAAGGGCATTCCTATTGCCTCAGCAGCGGCAATCGCGTTGGCGGACCATCACGGCAGGGATCTGCCCTGGTGTTTCAATCGTAAGGAAGCCAAGGCCCATGGCGAGGGGGGCACGCTGGTCGGTGCGCCGCTGCAAGGCCAGGTTCTGATTGTGGATGACGTGATCACTGCGGGTACGGCTATTCGTGAGGTGATGGACATCATCGGCCAGACCGACGCTAAACCGGCCGGTGTGGTGGTGGCGTTGGATCGCCAAGAGAAGGGCAAGGCGGAGCTGTCGGCTATTCAAGAGGTGGAGCGAGACTTTGGGATTCCGGTGATCAGCATCATCAACCTGAATCAGCTTATCCGCTATATGGAGGAGCAGGCGTCAGGCTCCTTGGCTCAACATTTGCCCAGGGTAAAAGCCTACCGGGATCAATACGGTGTGCAGTAGGCAGCTGTGTGCCGTTGTCATTAAAATGTCACGCTAAAGGCCTCCTGTTCCTGGGTTTGGCTGGGGTACAATGGGCGTATGACTCAGTCCCGAACCCAGCCAGATCCGGTTTATAAGTTCGTCAAACTTCGCGTTGGCAAACTGCTCACCAACCTTGAGGCACAAGCAGTTGCTGCCTCAGATGCATCTTCTCGTGATACGGCGGCTTTCACGTCGCCGGTATCGCTGCCGCCGCACCTTGTTCATCGCTTAAGGGTCTGCACCAAAAGATTGCGGGCGCTGTTGCAGCTGTATCGCCCGGTGGTCAGTAAAGCCGCGATCAAGTCGGTGGAGCGCCCCATTAAGGCATTGGCCGACTCCTGGTCAGGGCAGCGAGATGCCGTGGCCCAATATGTGTCATCTGGTGGAGGTGTTTCAACAGAGTAATGATCAGGATATGCAGCCGCTGATGCGGTATTTTGAGGCGCGCCTGCAGCAGGTGGCGGTGGCGCAGGCGCCCCTCGAGCCGATTGCAGAATTGCAACGAATCCAGCAGCTGTGGAAGGCTTCGTTCAAGGGCAAGAAAACCCCGGACTATGAGAGCGGTATTGAGTTTGCCTATCGCAAAGCGCGCAAGCTGGCCTATGAGGCTGAGTCGTCGGATGATGACGAGGTGTATCATCGGTGCCGGAAATGGACCAAATATTACCTGTATCAATTACAGATGATAGTGGCCGAGCCCCGGCCAAGGGATAAGGCCCTGATCAAACAGCTTAAGCAGCTGGGGGAATTGTTGGGCGGGTTTCACGACCGCTGTGTGTTGGAGCAGGCCCTTAACGGGTTGCTGGGTGGTAAGCAGGATGAAGCGCTGGAACAGGCGGCGTTGTTAATGCTGTCCTGGCTGATGGAGCAGAAGCGAGTAGACAAGAGCCAATGCCAGGGTTTGTTTGAGAGCGTGTTTGCCCGCCCCCACAACCCGGTTAAACTGGCTCGGACAAGCTGAAGCCGCCGGGTCAGGCGGCTTCGTTGATGGCGTTGGCCAGCATGGCTTTGATTTCCTGCGGGCTGGCCACTTTGCTGAGGAAATGATCGCAGCCACACTTGGCGAAGCGAGCACGTTCCTTTTCTGAATCTTTATAAGAAATAATGATCAACGGGATGGAGGCGGCTTCGGGCATGGCTTTCAGCTTTTCCACCAGTTGCTCTGACACCATGTCCGGCAAGGTGGCGTCGATCAAAATCAGGTCGTAATTCCATTGCTGGCATTTAGCCAGGCATTCAAAACCCAGAGCGTAGAATTTTACGTTGAAGCTACTGTCCAGCGACTTGCTTAAATAGCGCCGAAATCCCAGATCATCGTCTACACACAGAATGTTGAATGAGCGTTGCATAGGGTTTACCTCGAATGTTGCCAGCGGCGTTGTAATTATAATCCTGCCATCATTGAATATAGACACTGTTCACAAAAAATACAGGCCACAGGCATCTACAATAACAACTATAAGATAATTAGGTTTCGGTGACAGGCTACAATGGGAATCTGTCAATAAGCTCGGGTTAAGCTGCGGTTCAGTGAGCGGATGCCAGGATGGCAATTGTAATTGCGCTTGAATTGTCATGGGGCGCAAACCAGCGTCTAGAATGAATAGGGTAAGTCGTTGATTCGGGGCGATGTGAGGCCGTGAGAGCGTTGTAATGCGCTCGATTTGGTTTACAGTGTAATAAAAAGGGATCTGAGTGGTCACAGTGGCTGGAGGTTCGGCGGTTTTCGGAATTCAGCGCCGCTAGATGTAAACTCGGTTAGTATTCGTATGGGCAGTATTCATATGGCCAGTAAACGTTGGAGATAGACGAAAACGTGTTGTCAAAACCGCTAAATCTGATTCTGTTGCTGATTGCTGTGCTGTTCAGTCATAGCGTTCTGGCGATCAGTTTTTATCGTTATGAAAATGATGAAGGTCACAAGGTGATCACCCAGACTTTGCCCCCGAGTGTGGTGCATAAGGGCTATGAGGTATTGAACGAGCGTGGCTTGGTGGTAAAGGTGGTGCCCAAGGCTTTAACGGCGGAGGAATTGGACGCGCTGGCGGTTGAGCAGCGCAGTCAGCATCAGCAGGCGGAGCAGGCGCGACGTGATAAAAAACTGCTGTCCATCTTCAGTAGCCCAAAAGACGCCGAGCGGGCGCGGGATCGCAAGCTCGAGGCCCTTGAGGTTTACATCAGTGTCACCAAAGGGAATATCCTGAAATTAAAAGGTGAATACAATCAGGCGCAGTCTCAGGCCGCTGAAAAAGAGCGCGCAGGGCAGGCGGTGCCTGATTTTCTGGTGGAAAAAATGGACAGCTTTGCGCGTCAGATTCAGCAGGCTGAAGAGTCCATAGAAGAAAAAGAACAGGAAAAACTGGTGATCCGTAAGGCGTATCAAGAGGATATTGATCGTCTTCAGTACTTGCAGGATCAGAAACGAAAGGCCCTTGAAGGGCGCTAGGCTTTCAGTCGCGGAACAGGCTCAGCGACAGCAGCTTCCATTGATCATCCCAACCTGCAATTGGCGATCGGCTAAAACCGGAGCGCACATATTGGCAGATACGACCTTCCGCAGCCGACAGCATCAGGTTGGCGCTCTGCACAGCGCTTAACTGGGTGCGCTTGCCTTCTTTGAGTTCTGCCTCCCGCAGGATCTGTTTTAACTGGGTTTCAATGCGATCGAATAATTGTACAACGCGTTGGCGCAGTCGGTCGGTTTCACCGGTGATGGCGTCGCCGGTGAGGATGCGGGTGATGCCTGGGTTCTTCTCGGAGAACGCCAGCAGCAGATGCAGAATCTGTCCACACTGTTGAGTGCTGTCGGGCTCTTCTTTCAGGATCAGGGTGATGCGGGAAAACAGGGAGGTTTCGATGAATTCGATCAACCCTTCGAACATTTTTGCCTTGCTGGGAAAGTGGCGATACAGGGCCGCTTCCGAGACACCGACCTCTTTGGCCAGGGCCGCTGTGGTGATGCGGCCGCCGGGGGTGGCTTCCAGCATGTGGGCCAGAGCCTGCAGGATCTGTTCTTTGCGGGAGGCTTTACGTTCGCTGATGGCCATCAAACATTCTCACTGGTGATCAGGGTGCCTACGCCTGCGTCCGTAAAGATCTCCAGCAGTACGGCGTGGGGAACACGTCCGTCAATGATATGGGAGCTGGTTACGCCGGCTTTTACTGCGTCCAGGGCACATTGGATTTTCGGCAGCATACCTCCGTATATGGTGCCATCTTCGATGAGTCCATCCACTTCTTTGGGGGACAGGCCGGTGAGCACTTTCCCCTGTTTATCCATTAACCCGGCGATATTGGTGAGCAGCATCAGTTTCTCGGCCTTGAGGGCTTCGGCTACTTTGCCCGCCACCAAGTCGGCGTTGATGTTGTATGAGGCGCCGTCTTTGCCCACACCAATGGGTGCGATAACCGGGATAAAGTCACTGTTGACCAGCATATTGATGACGTCGGTGTTGACTGAGGCGACTTCGCCCACGTGGCCGATGTCGATGATCTCAGGCGCGTTCATGCCTGGGGCGTTGCGACTGATGGTGAGCTTTTTGGCCATGATCATTTGGCCATCTTTACCGGTCAGGCCTACGGCTTTGCCGCCGTTGTTGTTGATCAGGCTGACAATGTCTTTGTTGACCAGGCCGCCCAGTACCATTTCCACCACGTCCATGGTTTCGGAGTCGGTGACGCGCATGCCGTCGACGAATTCGCTCTGCTTGCCGATTTTTTTCAGCAGGTCGCCGATCTGGGGGCCGCCACCGTGCACCACCACCGGGTTGATGCCCACCAGTTTCATCATCACGATGTCGCGGGCGAAGCTGTTGGTGAGCTCTTCGGTTTCCATGGCGTTGCCGCCAAACTTGATAACAATGGTTTTGCCGGTGAAGCGCTGAATATAGGGCAGGGCTTCCGATAATACCTGGGCGATGTTCAGTGCTTTGTCTTTACTAAGGGTCATGATGCCTGTCGCCGGACAGTATATGCCCGGCGTCCACGTGTTTACGTCAATGTCTGATAGCTAGAAAGAGATGTTCAGGCTGGGTTCAACGGCCAATAATTGCTCGCGAAACACGGATTTTACGTTTTCCAGCGCGGCTTCGGTATCGCCCTCAAAGCGGGCAACCAGTACCGGAGTGGTGTTGGATGCGCGGATTAGCCCCCAGCTATCAGGGAAGTCTACCCTGACTCCATCGACTTTGACCAGATTCCCGCCTGCAAAATTGCCCTGAGATTCCAGTTTTTCCATTATTTTGAACTTGGTGGACTCGGAAACCTTGATGTGAAGCTCGGGCGTGCTGACTTTTTCCGGGAATTCCTCGAATACCTGTTCTGCTTCAAACGGTTCCATGGAGAGGATTTCCAGTAAGCGGGCGGCACTGTAGAGGGCATCGTCAAAGCCATACCAGCGGTCGTTAAAGAATATATGGCCTGAGAGTTCGCCGCCCACCACGGCCCCGGTCTCTTTCATCTTGGCTTTCATGAGGGAGTGGCCGGTGGCGCACATGATGGCGCGGCCGCCTAGGTTGCTGACCAGTTCGGCAACATCCCGTGTGCATTTTACGTCGTAGAGCACGTCTGCCCCCGGGTTACGGGCCAGCAGGTCGCGGGCGTAGAGCATCAGCATGCGATCAGGCCAGATGATTTTGCCACTGGCGGTCACCAGGCCCAGGCGATCGCCGTCGCCGTCCAGGGCAAGCCCCAGTTCAGCGCCTTCGGCCTGAACGGTGCGGATCAGGTCTTCCAGGTTTTCGGGGACGCTCGGGTCCGGGTGGTGGTTAGGGAAATCCCCGTCCACGTCGGTGTAAAGTGGCGTCACCATGCAGCCCAAGGCTTCCAGCAGTTGGCAGGTGAGGGGGCCGGCCACGCCATTGCCTGTATCCACTACAATGCGCATGGGCTTGGCCAATACGACGTCACTGCAGATGCGCTCCAGGTATTCTGGGGCGACATCGATCGCTTCGTAACGCCCCTGACCTTTGACCAGTTTGCCGTCGTCCAGCCGTTTACGCAGGCCCTGGATTCGCTCTTTGGAGAGGGTTTCATCGTTTATGACGACTTTGAACCCGTTGTAATCTGCCGGGTTGTGGCTGCCGGTGACCATGACGCCGCTCTGGGTGCGCTGGGTTTTGGTGGCGTAATAGAGGATGGGAGTGGGCACCATGCCGATGTCGATGACATCGCAGCCGGTGGATTGGAGGCCTTCTGCCAGGGATTCGGCTAGCTCGCTGCTGGAGTGACGGCCATCACGGGCCACGATAACGGCATTTTGCCCGCACTCTTTGGCTTCGCTGCCGATGGCAGCACCCAGTGCATAGGCAACGTCACGGTCGATGGTGTCACCGACGATGCCGCGGATGTCGTAGGCTCTGAAAATCAGCGGAGATACCTTGATGTCTATGCTGGCCAGCTCGGGCTCCGCTATTTCCATCTGATCCAGTTCCAGCGGGTTGTCGTCGATATCGGCGGCCGCACTCAGCAGGTCATCGTCGTCATTGTCCAGATCCAGATCCAGCACATCGTTGTTGCGGTAGGTGGGATCGAAGTCAGGCATGGGTTTGTCGTCGGCTGACTGGGTTCCCGCCTTGGCTTTGGCCAGCACTTTGGCCTGCTTGGCTTCGTATTCGTTGAACAGGCGGGACAGGGTTTGGGCCAGCGATGCAAAAATTCCCAGGGTGAAGGGCTTGCTGGTTTTTTCACGCAGGAGCTGGGATTGGAAGAAAGCGGCCATCGCCATGGCGTTGGTTTGCAGCGCGCGATTCAGCATGACATAGCTGGCGCCGGAAAACCCCAACACCAGTATCACGGACAGCCCCACCAGCGACCACACCATGGCGCTGTTGTTGGCGATGATGTTGGTACTGGCGGCGGGGTAGAAGCGGGCGCTCCAGTGTGGGATGTCGCCTTTTGCTTCATAGCCGTTGCCGGTTTTGTGCTGTGCATTGCCGCTGCTGTACATCACGATGGGCTGGTTGGAGAAGGTCTGGATAACCTCAACGTAACCCAGGCTGGGGTCCAGCTCGCTCATGTGTTTGCGCAAGGCGCTGAGCTCAAAGCTCACCAGCAGGGTGCCCAGGGTTTTGTCCTGTTCGCGGATTGCTTTGACAATGGTCAGATAGGATTTTTTGTCGTGCTGATGGATTTCAGGTGTGGCGTTGTTCTTTTTCTCGGCTTTGGCCACCATGTCTAATTGGGGAAAGCTGATGGGTGGTGCACTGTCCGGGTCTTTGGCGGCCTTGCCTTTTTTGAACAGGTGAATGGCGCTGGCTGCGGGGAACAGCTCCATTAATTGCTGCTGGCGGCGCCCCATGGCGCTGTTGTCGGCCAGCACGGCATCTTTCACCAGGGAGCTATTGGCCACTTGCTGTACAGAGGCTTGGTAGCTGCGGCCAAGCTGGATCAGTTCATTCAGGTATTGTTTGGCTTGCGCCTCTCCGAAGAGAGACATCTGCTGATTGGCTCCGGGCTGTATCACCAGGAACAACAGCAGCGCGCCGCAGATGGCCACAGCCAGGGCAGATCCCGCAATGGCGGGCAGCATGATGGCGAGAAGGCCGGATTTGATGGTGCTTTTGGCTTTTTTACGGGTGTCCGGGCTGGTCGTTTCCGCGTCAGATGTTGGCTCTGCGGCGGCGGGCGACGTTTTAGCTTTCTTAACCATGGGGTGTCCTGCTCAGAGTTTGGTCATGGCCGTTTTTGTTATCCAAATCATTATTAGCGTAGCAGTTCTGGCCAACACTGCTTAGGCTATCGAGCATTTTTGTAATGTGCGCTGATGAGGGTCACAAGGTCACGGGCGATTTGTGCCTTGCTCGCCAACTCCAGGGGCTGTTGCCCCTCTTGCCAGATCACAGTGACGGCGTTCTGGTTGCTGTTAAAGCCGATATCCGTGCGGCTTACGTCATTGGCAACGATCATATCCAGGCCTTTGCGCTGGATTTTCTGGCGAGCGTAGTTTTCCACATCCTGGGTTTCTGCAGCGAACCCAACGGTAAAGGGCTTGGGGCTATGCTTGGCTACGGCGGCAACGATGTCAGGGTTTTCAATTAAGTTGAGTGTCATGGCACCGCTGTTATTATGCTGCTTTTTTATTTTCTGATTGTGTGAATTTTCCACACGAAAATCTGCCACTGCGGCTGTTGCGATAAAAATATCGGTCTGATTAAGGGTGTTCATGCTGGCAGCATACATATCCTGGGCGCTCACCACGTCAATGCGTTTAACGCGATCGGGGGTGGGCAGGTGCACCGGGCCGCTGATCAGGGTGACTTCGGCACCGGCATCGCGGGCCGCTTCGGCAATGGCGTAACCCATCTTGCCGGAGCTGTGGTTGCTGATGTAGCGCACCGGGTCAATGGCTTCGCGGGTGGGGCCTGCGGTAATGGTGACGCGGGTGCCGGTGAGGATCTGACGCGGGAACAGTTCTGCGGTGAGTTGGGCCAGTTGGGTTGGTTCCAGCATGCGGCCGGGGCCTACGTCGCCGCAGGCCTGTTCGCCTTCGGCAGGCCCCAACAGGCGGACACCGCGCTCCTGCAGCAGTGCTACGTTGTTCTGGTTGGAGCGGGCCGCCCACATGGCCTGATTCATGGCCGGGGCCACCGCCAGGGGGCAGCGAGCAGCCAGGCACAGGGTGGTGAGCAGGTCGTTGCCATGGCCGTGGGCCATGCGGGCCAGAAAATCGGCGCTGGCGGGAGCCACTAGAATCAGATCCCCCCAGCGTGCCAGCTCGATATGGCCCATGGCCGCTTCCGCCTCGGTATCCAGCAGGGTGGTGTGCACCGGGTTGCCTGACAGCGCCTGCAAGGTGAGGGGGGTAATGAATTCCTGAGCTGCACTGGTCATCACGGCCCGTACATCCGCCCCCAGCTCTTTGAGACGGCGAATCAGTTCAGCGCTCTTATAGGCAGCAATGCCGCCGGTCACGCCGAGCACAATACGGCGGTTCGCCAGTTCCAGCATGGTGTATGGATTCCAGTGACTTATCGTGGACAGTGTAGTGCATGTTAAAAGGCTGGACGCCGCTTCACAAGTGTTCAGCGTTCTGGCGGGGAAATCCGCTCAGGTTTTTCGTGCCGAGTGTCTATTTGCCATGGGGTTGGGTGAATCAGATAAGGAAAACTGTGGATGGCAATCACCGATTGGCCGCTGGATGAGCGGCCGAGGGAAAAAATGCTGGCGCGAGGGGGTGATGCGCTGACCGACAGCGAGCTGCTGGCTATTTTTCTGCGTACGGGTGTGCAGGGTAAAAGCGCGGTGGAGCTGGCGCGGGACATTCTGTCGCGTTTTGGTGGCCTGCGCGGTGCTATGGAGGCGTCGCCGGATCAGTTCAGTCAGATCCATGGGATGGGCACGGCAAAGTGGGCGCAATTGCAGGCCTGCCTTGAGCTGGGGCGACGTTATCTGGAGTCCACTCTGGATCGTGGTGAGGCCTTTACCAGCCCGGCCCTCACCCGGCGTTTTTTGCAGGCGCGGCTGCGGGCCTATCACCATGAGGTGTTCGCCTGTTTATTTCTGGATAATCAGAATCGCCTGATTCGCTTTGAAGAGATGTTCACAGGGACGATTGATGGTGCCTCAGTGTACCCGCGAGAGGTAGTGAAGCGGGTGTTGGTGCTGAATGCGGCGGCGGTGATCTTTGCCCACAATCACCCCAGTGGTGTGGCGGAGCCCAGTCAGGCCGATCGCCATATCACCCAGCGCCTGCAGGCGGCGCTGGATTTGGTGGATGTGCGGGTGTTGGATCATTTTGTGGTGGGTGACGGTGAGGTGGTTTCCATGGCAGAGCGGGGATTGCTGTAGCCGGTTGCGCGATTGGCAAAATCTGCCAATGCCTTGATAGCCTTGCGGGCGGAGCGCAGCTGTGGCGCTGCCAGTTGAAACACGTGCCAGCGTTCACTGTAGATCTCCAGTGCTACCTTCACACCACTGGCGTGAGCGTTGTCTGCCAGTCGGGTGGAGTCAGCCAGCAGAATTTCATCTTCCCCCACTTGAATCAGCATGGTGGCCAGGCCGCTCAGGTCCTGTTCAACCAGGGGGCGGCCGGGTTCTGCTCCTTCGTACCATTGGGTTGCCTGTCGCAGCCAGCCCTGCCGCAACATCGGATCTCGCCGGGCGTTACTGAGCAGGGTGTCGCCGCCCAGGCTGTTATCCACAAAGGGTGATAGCAGCATCAGCCCCGCCGGTTGCGGTCGACCCTCCTGTTTTAACTTAAGTGCCAGGGCCAGCGCCAAACCGCCCCCGGCAGAGTCTCCGGCGATGACAATATCCGCCGGGCGATAGCCTTTCTTGAGCAGCAGGTCATAGGTGGCCAGGGCATCGTCCAAAGCTGCAGGATAGGGGTGCTCCGGGGCCAGTCGATAGTCTGGCACCCACACATCCATGGTGGCGCTGGCGGCCAAGTGGCTGGTGAGGCTGCGGTGGGTGAAGGGGCTGCCCAAGCAGAAGGCGCCGCCGTGTAAATAGAGGATCGCTCCTTGGGCGCCGTTGTCCTTTGGCGCCAATACCTCGCCCTGGATGCTGCCTTCTTCAAAGTGGTAGCGCAACGCGCGGGAGCTGGCAGGCATGGTTAGGGCCAGTATTTTGCTCAGCCCGCGCTGGCTGCCGATACTGAAAGGCGGCCCGATAAAGGGTTTGAAGGCCAGCCGCATCAAGTTGCGCAATATGGCTGCGCTGACCCGTTCCAGCCTGCCGGGTTCCACCAGTACTGAGGTGTTGGTGGATGCGGTTTGGCGCTCGAAACGATAGCCTGCCAGAGGTTTGAACTGGGTGAGCCAGCGATAGCGCAGCGTGTTGCCCGCCCAGTTCACGCTGTTGTGACCGTTGGCGTCCACATACCAGCTTTTGCATCCATTCCACACGCTCAGCTGCAGCATTTTCTGCACTCGCCGATTGAATTGGCGAAAATGATCCACGTCCAGATCCATGTGGTGTATCTGTTGGGCGCGCATAAATGTCAGGCAGCGCTTTACGTGGGCGATCTGGCTTTCCAGCATGTAGATAATCGAGTTGTGTCCCAGGTTGGTGTTGGGGCCATAGAGCATGAAAAAATTGGGGAAGTCAGGCACAGTGATGCCGAGGTAGGCTTCCGCACCTTGTTGCCAGAGGCTGTTCAGGCTATTGCCGCTGCGCCCGGTGATGGTCATGGGGGCCAGAAATTCGGTGGCGGCGAACCCGGTGCCGTAGATGATGGCATCCACCGGGTAGCGTTGGCCGGACTGGGTTTCCACGGCATCCTTGTGGATGCAAGCGATGCTGTCGGTGACCAGATCCACATTGGGTCTGGCCATGGTCTCCAGATATTCATTACTCAGCAGGATGCGTTTGCAGCCAATGGGAAAGTCCGGCGTCAGCTTTGCCTGCAGGGTCGGATCTTTCACCTGTTGTTTCAGCATGCGTAAAAACGGCCATTTTACCATGGGCGTCATCAGCCAGCTCCAGCGACTGAAGCCAATGGAGCGTGATTCGAAGTTCAGGTAAATCTTCAGCCGATAGAGTTTGGTGAGAACAGGAAAGCGCTGCAGCAGCTTCAGTTCCAGTTGTGTATAACTTCTATCCTTGCGAGGCAGAAAGTAATTAGGGGTGCGCTGGAACAAATGGAGTTGCCTGGTGCGCTTGGCAATCTCAGGCACAAACTGAACCGCCGAGGCACCGCTGCCAATCACGGCAACGGTTTTTCCGGTCAGCTCCACATTGTGATCCCACTGGGCGGAGTGAAAGCGTGGCCCTTGGAACTGGTCGATACCGGGGATGTCTGGCAGCAGCGGGCGGCTGAGCTGCCCGGTGGCGGTGATCAGGTAGCGGCAGCTCAGTAATTCACCGCTGATGAGCTGTACTTGCCAGCGATTGGCCGCCGCATCGTAATGGGCGCTTTGCACGTCTGCACCAAACCGCACCCGGCGGCGCACATCGTATTTGTCGGCGCAGTGATTGAGGTAGTCCAGAATCTCTGGCTGGGGCGCAAACACATGGCTCCAGCGGGGGTTGGGTTCAAAGGAGAACGAATACAGATGGGAGGGCACGTCACAGGCGGCACCGGGGTAGTCATTGTCGCGCCATACGCCCCCCACGTTATTGCGTTTTTCCAGCAGCGTGATGTCTTCGAACCCGCTTTTCTGCAGCTCGATGGCCATACCCAGGCCAGCAAAGCCGGTGCCGATGACAATGACAGACTGGTCTGAATCAAGCATTGGCGGGCTCCTGTCGGGATGCTGCCTCCTCAGTTGCTTTACTGATCCGGCTGACTCCGCGGATCATATCCACCGCTTTTTCGGCGATCATCATGGCCGGGGCATTGGTGTTGCCGCCGATCAGGGTCGGCATGATGGACGCATCCACCACCCGCAGGCCTTCCAGCCCTCGTACTTTCAACTCAGAATCCACCACGGCCATGTCGTCTATCCCCATTTTGCAACTGCCCACCGGGTGGTACACCGTATCCACGCGATCCCGCAGGATCTGGCGTATTTCCTCATCGCTGTGAACGTTGGAGGTGAAGGTGTCCTCCGCAATCCACTTGGCGATGGCCGGTGAGTTCATCAGGCGGCGAGTGATCTTGTAACCGGCTACCAGATCCTCCAAATCCTGGGGATCGTTCAAAAAGGCCGGGTCGATCAGGGGGGGCTGGGCAGGGTCGGCGCTGGCCAGTGTCACGCTGCCGTGGCTGCGGGGGCGCAGCAGGCATACGTGACAGGAGAAGCCCTGCTTATAGTGCTTTTTACGGCCATGATCGTCCACCAGCCCGGTTACCAGATGCAGCTGGATGTCCGGAGCCTCAAGATCCTTGCGGGTTTTGAGGAAGGCTCCCGCCTCGGCAAAGTTGGATGTCCAGATGCCTTTGCGCTCTTTACGGTAGGGTTTGATCCCCTTCAGCAGCCGCAGAATGCCCCCCGGCGTAAGGCCGAAGGTGTCCATACTGGTGGTGGTGTAGCCAAAGATAAAATCAGGGTGATCCTGCAGATTCTTGCCCACTCCCGGCAAATGATGCACCAGGGGAACCTTATGGCTGGCCAGTTCAGCCTGATCCCCCACCCCGGACAGCATCAACAGTTGCGGGGATTGGAACGCCCCGGCGGCCAGAATGACCTCCTTGCGCGCATGCAAGGTGCGAACCCGCTTGCCCTGCTTGACCTCCACCCCCACCGCACGCTTGCCCTCAAACAGAATGCGCTGCACCTGGGTCTGGGTCTCAACCGTCAAATTAGAGCGGCGGTTAATGTGGGGCAGCAGATAGGCACGGGCGCTGCTCCAGCGTTCGCCATGCTTCTGGGTCACCTGAAACACCCCGGCACCCTCCTGCTCGGCGCCATTGAAGTCATCCAAGATGGGGATATCGCACTCCCTGGCCGCATTCAGAAAGTAATCGTGGAAAGGGCTGCCGGTGCGGATATCACTTACCCAGAGCGGCCCATTGCGGCCATGGTATTCGTTATCAATGCGCTCATTGTGTTCACTGATACGAAAATAAGGCAGTACATCCCGGTAAGACCAGCCTTCGTTACCCAATTGCGCCCAGTGATCATAATCAGAGCGGTGGCCGCGAATATACACCATGGCATTGATGGCAGAAGACCCCCCCAAAGCCTTGCCCCTGGGCTGGAACCCCCTGCGCCCACCCAGGCCAGGCTGCGGCACGGTTTGCAGGGCCCAATTGTTGAGGGACGTCGACCCCATCATCACCACCCCGGCGGGAATATTGATCACCGCGCTGTCACCACTGCCTCCAGCCTCCAGCAGGCAAAGGGTGGTGTCTGGATCTTCCGTTAGCCGCCCCGCCAGCACGCAGCCTGCGGAACCGCCACCCACCACCAGATAATCAAACCAGTCGCTCATACCCTTTCTCCTTGTTATCGTTTTGGGTGAATCTGTATCCCTTAAGCGATTCAGTTTAGAACGAAAGCCTCCCGGCGGACACTGGCCGGAAGCGACAATTGGTCTGGCCCTAACTGGCTTTGGCCCGCCAATTACATGCTTTTGGGATGGATTGGTTGATTTTGACAAGTGGGTTTGGTATAAAGCAGCCCCCCAGATCAGGGTAACGATTTTATTTTGATAGGTTGTGTCGAGCAGCGATATGGCCGATTTGGAGACGAGTAATGGCTAAGGTTTGTCAGGTGACCGGTAAGCGTCCGATCACTGGTAATAATGTTTCACACGCAAACAACAAAACCAAGCGCCGTTTTGAGCCCAACCTGCACCACCACCGCTTTTGGGTTGAGAGCGAGAAGCGCTTTGTAAGACTGCGTGTATCTTCTAAAGGTATGCGTATCATCGACAAAAAGGGCATCGACATCATTTTGTCCGAAATTCGTGCCCGCGGCGAAAAAGTGTAAGGAGTCAGTATCATGCGTGATAAAATTCGATTGGTTTCCAGCGCCGGTACTGGGTATTTCTACACCACTACCAAGAACAAGCGCACCATGCCTGAGAAAATGGAGATCAAAAAGTTTGATCCCAAAATTCGCAAGCACGTAATGTTCAAGGAAGCTAAAATCAAGTAATTGATTTTAAAGCAGAATTGAGAAAAGCCGGGTTGGATCCTTCCAGCCCGGCTTTTTGCGTTTAAGGAATATATAAACGCCCCCCACGTTTACCTTCGATGGATTTATGCCACACTTAATCGAGGCTTTGTCCGATTGAGTGGAAGCAACTGAATGGAAATATTTCTGGCGCGTCAGCCAGTGTTTGACCGTAACCTCAACGCAGTTGCGTACGAACTATTGTTTCGCAGTGGCAATGTGGGCACTGCGATTATTGATGATCCCACCAAAGCCACCATGCAGGTCATGGTTAATGCCTTCTCTGAAATCGGATTGGAAAAAATCACCAATGGCAAACCGGCACTGGTCAATATTACCCACGATATTCTGGTGCGGGGAGACCTGCCCAAAGGGCTGCAGAAACTGCTGATTCCAGAAGTGCTGGAAGATGTGGTGGTGGACGGCAATGTTATTCAGGAAGTAAAGAACCTGGTGGCACTGGGTTACAAGGTGGCGCTGGATGATTTTGTCTATTCCGATGCCTGGCGGCCGCTTATCGGCCTGGCCCACTACATCAAACTGGATGTAATGGCGCTGGGGGTTGCGGGGGTCAGGGAGCAGCTGGCCCGTCTGAAGGCCTGCGGAAACGTGCAGGGCAAACTGCTGGCGGAAAAAGTCGAAACCCACGAAGAGTATGAGTTATACAAAGCACTGGGCTTTGATTTTTTTCAGGGCTATTTCCTCAGCAAACCCCATGTGATGGTGGGCCAGTCGGTGCCCGCGTCCAGCCTTGTAATCACGTCGCTGCTGGGGGAGGTCAGCAAAGACGATTACGATGTGGATCGGGTCGCCCACATCCTTGCTCAGGATCCGCGCCTGTCCTACAAATTGATGCGGGTGGTGAACTCGGCCTCATTTGGTTTGTCGCGCACCGTTAAATCCATTGACGACACCATCGTATTGCTGGGGGCTTATGAGCTGAAGCGCTGGGCAGCCATGCTGGCGTTCTCGTCGGTGGACAACAAGCCCAGCGAGCTGATGGTGACCGCAATCATCCGCGCCAAAATGTGTGAACTGGTGGCGAAGCGGCTTCAGCGTCAGCACCCAGGCAGCTATTTCACGGCAGGCTTGCTAAGCATGCTGGATGCATTGCTGGATCGTCCGCTGGAGCAAATATTATCCCAGATGCCCCTGTCGGCGGAATTGGAATTGGCGTTGCTTACCGGTAGTGGTGACATCGGTAGTGTATTAATTTCGGTAAAAGCCTATGAAGACGGGCGCTTCGATGAAATTCCCACCATGGGGCTGGAGGCCACGGACATGTGGGAGGTCTATATGGAAGCCCTGGAATGGGCCGATGTGGCGCGGCACAGTATGTTGGGGGCATAGCCGGTTATGGCTTCAGTCAGTGTTGGTTTGCTTCACGGATATTAATAATTTGGTTTCAAACGCCGTCTCGAACTGTTTCAGCTTCTTGATATGCGCATCGCTCAGGGTGCGGCCCGCCACCAGCATCACCATGCCATGCTGGTTAATCAGATCCTGACTAAGCACCATGCCTGGCTCGATTTTATCGAGGGGTAAGGCCACCTCTTTATCGTTTACCAGCAGCAGACGGACTTTGTCGACGACTTTATCAAACGCCGATACCACCACAGGGTCGTAGCGTTTACCCGATTCCTGGATAATGAATTCGTGCGCTTGCAGGTCATGTAAGGCTCTGCCCAGAAAGTTATTCGGAAGCAGCAGGTTATCGTAATCGTTCGCCACCGCCACGATGCGCGCGCCGAGCGGAATTGCATCCCCCGATAGTTTGCCAGGGAAGCCTTTGCCATCATAGCGTTCATGATGGCTGCGCACGATGGCGGCCGCTTCACGCAGCGGATCAAATGACAGCAACGCACTTTCCCCCAGCAGAGCGTGCTGTTGATAGCGCTTCGTTTCCAATGGGGAATAGCTGTCCGGGGATTTGGCGCGAATGGATTGTTCCAGACCAAGCTTGCCGATGTCATGCAGCAACGCACCGAAAAATAGCTGACGTAAATCGCGATCGTCCAGACCCATGGCTTCGCCTATCAACTTGGCAATGTTGGCCACCCGTGATGAATGATTCTTCTTGGTGCGTTCATTCAGCTCAACCAAATGGCTGAGCAACGGAACCGACTGATAGTAGCTTTCTTGCAGCTCCTGGTAGGCCAGATCCAATTGTTGGGCCGTCTGTTCCAGTTCAGACGTGCGGCTGCGGATGATGGTTTCCTGGTTTTCGGTAAGAGCCTGCAGCTGCGCCCGTTGTTGTTCTTTGATTATCAGTAACGCCTGGTTATGTTCTCTCAGGCGCTTGAGTTCCAGCGCGTTGTGCACAACCTGGATAAGTTGATCATCATCCCAGGGTTTGGAAACGTATTGCGAAATGCGACCTTCATTGATGGCGCGTATAGTGGATTCTATGTCGGAATAACCGGTCAGCAGTATGCGGGCGCTGTCGGGCCAGCGTTCCGCAGCCTGAGCCAGAAACGTCGCACCGTCCATGCCGGGCATTCTCATATCGGATAGAATGACATCTACCGGTGTTTCCTCGAGCACAGCCAGTGCCTCTGCTGCACTGGCTTGAGTAATAACGATGTAGTTGTCTTCATCCTCAAACAGCCGCGCCAGGCTGGAACGAATATGGGCTTCGTCATCTACGATCAGAAGTGTCGTTGAGCTAACGGGTGCGTGATCTGCAACGCTCATATCAGGCAGCCTTGTCATCAGATAATTTTCGGGAAATGGGCAAAGTAATGGTAAATGTTGTGCCCTCACCGGGGTGGGATTTTACCGCAAGTTCACCGTTGTGTTTTTTGATGATGCCATAGGATAACGATAACCCTAAGCCTGTGCCCTTGCCGACTTCCTTGGTGGTAAAGAATGGATCAAATATCTTTCCAATGATTTTTTCTGGAATGCCACAACCGTCATCTTCGACTTCGATGGTTATGCTGTCCTTCTGGGCGGATGTGCGCAAGTAAATGTTGCCGGAGTTTTCCATGGCATGAGCGGAGTTCACCAGCAGATTCATGATCACCTGGTTTATTTGAGAGGGCACACATTCAATATTGGGTAGTTCGCCATACTCCTTGTGCACAACCGCTTTGTACTTGATTTCGTTCCAGGCGATATTGAGGGTGCTGTCGATTCCGGCGTGAAGGTCTGTCCATTGCCATTCGGCCTCATCAATACGAGAGAAATCTTTCAGATCCTGAACGATCTGCTTCACTCGGGTGACGCCTTCCATGGATTCATCAATGACCGCTAGCATGTTGCGTTTGATGGAATCGACCTTCAAGGTTTTCTTCTTCTGATTAATGGTTTCCATGAGGTCTTCGTCTGCGACTCCTGCCAGGCTGGTGTCCAGTGTGTTGACCAGCTCCAGAACACGCTCTGCGTATTTTCTCAACATGGTTAAGTTTGAGTTTATGAAGCCAACGGGGTTATTGATTTCGTGGGCCACGCCAGCCGCCAGCTGGCCCAGGGAGGCTAGCTTCTCCTGCTGAATCAGTTGGTTTTGGGCCTCTTCAAGTTGTTGGTTCATGTTTTGAATTTCTTGGTTTTTAGATAAAAGCTGTGCCTGAAATTCAATGCGACCGAATATCTCGTCGGTTAGATCGCTGTTGATGGCTGTCAGGTCATTGGCGCGTTGTACTGCAAGGTTGGCCAATTTTTTGATGGAGCGGCGGGCCACAATGAACTGGATGCAAAGTGAGATGGTAAACACCAAGCTGAATGCCACAAGTATCCACTTGAGTGAACTGGCGTTTTGAAGGGTGTCGAGGGTGTTTGGTATGCCTAATGCAAAGTGGATGTCGTCGAAATCATATTCACTTACGTGTAAAACGGTGTTATCTAAGTGGCTGTTAATGTCGGCAGTAGTGATTTCACCGAATGAGTCTGTCAGCTTTAGGTGCGCGTGCTGTGTGCTCGTCATGGCGCTGATCAATGATGAAACCGGTGTGGCAGAAATGATGATCATCGGGGCAGTGGACGAGTCAGACGATAGGATAAGAATGTGGGCTGTGTAGTCGATTTCAGTATCAGGAAAC
>Ga0209555_10001014_pt1 | contig 22639 bp, 9 predicted proteins | sample SaaInl85LU_5_DNA_FD_184643 | JGI IMG/M metagenome (GOLD analysis project Ga0209555, IMG submission 184643) | Marine microbial communities from expanding oxygen minimum zones in the Saanich Inlet - ESP_85LU_5_DNA (SPAdes) (version 2) | ecosystem: Environmental > Aquatic > Marine > Intertidal zone... | reverse complement strand
TGCTTAAAAACAGTGAGTTATATAAAATTTATTTTTGCAAAGACTACGGACAGTAGTCTTTGAGTAATAAAAAAATAAAATCTCTTTTTCTTAATTTCAATTATAATTAAATCTGAATATTTACGATTCACTATTTTTATAATTATCTTTGAAAAATGAAATATCTACCTTTAACAATATTCAGTCTAATTATTTTGTCATCGTGTTCGACTAAGAATCAGTTGGTGTATTTGAAAGATTCCGATAAACATATTGCGAATACTCAGATAGACTTAACTACTTTGAAAAACACTATTGAAATAGGAGATATTCTTAAAATAGATGTTCAAACTATAGTTCCTGAGGCAGCTATTCCGTATAACAAAATCTCTAATAGTCAAAATATATCGCAGAACATTGACCTTTTGAAACTTGAAGGATACCTTGTTGATAATTCTAAAGAGATTAACTATCCAGTATTAGGCAAGATAAGCGTAGATGGATTAGATGAAAACGAGCTAGAATCAGTCATTACTCAATTGCTGCTTGATGGAAATCATTTGACTAACCCAACAGTAAAAGTAAGAAGAGTCAATTCGAAATTTACAGTTCTTGGAGAAGTGAAATACCCTGGTACGTTTTCTTATTATGATAAAAATTTAAACGTGTTTCAAGCCCTTGGGTATGCTGGCGATTTAACCATAGATGCCAAGCGAAAAGGCATCAAGCTAATAAGGGAAGAAAACGGAGTTAGAAAGGTTTATAGACTAGAATTAACCGATGCAGACTTATTAAACAGTCCCAATTACTACATTAAAAATAATGACGTAATTATTGTTAATCCGTCGTTCAGTAAAGTAAAAAGTGCAGGCTTTATTGGAAGTCCAGCTTCGATTGCCTCTATCGCTTCTCTATTACTTAGCATCACCCTATTAATTACAAACAACTAGAATGAATCAATCGCAAAATTTTGATTTTAATCAATTTGACTTTGAAGATAATTTCGATTTTAAGAAAGAATTTTTCAAATATTTTCATTTCTGGAAATATTTTGTCGCAGCAATAGGTCTTTTTTTAGTCGTTGCATTTTTATTTTTAAGGTATACCTCTAGGGTTTATACATCCACTGCCAAAATCAAAGTATTAGATAAAAAAGAAAGTTCATTTGAGCTTCCTTCTGCTGAAGATTTATTTTCAAACTCTAAGATCAATTTAGAGAATGAAATTGAAGTTATAAAATCATACCCCATATTAGAGCAAGTAGTAAGGAATTTAAAGTTAACCACCTCTTTTGTCGCTATCGGCGATATAATGGAATCTCTTGAATTAAACGCTCCTTTTGAGTTTTCGTCAACTATTAGTAATGATAGTATAAAAAAAGAAAGACAGTACCATTTAGAATTGACGGATCAAGGTCTTGAAATCACGGATTATGACAATGATGATAAAACGTACTTGTTCAAAGAATTTTCAACCTACAAATCTAGTCATGATTTACCCTTTGAACTAAAAAATATTGATAAGGAAATTTGGGACGAAAACTATGAAGGGTTTTATATTACGTATCAACCAATTAATAGTGTAGTAGCGTCTCTAAAAAAAGATATTATAATTGAATCAGTTGGTAAAGAAAGTGACATCATCTCTCTAAGCTTAAAGTCAACGAACAAAGAATATGCTGAAAATATAATAAATGAACTAATCAAAGTTTTTAATGAGGATGGCATTAAAGACAGGCAGCTTATTCACAAAAGAACCATTGATTTTGTAAACGATAGATACGCTTTCCTTTCTTTGGAGTTAGATTCTATAGAAATTGTAAAGCAACTTTATAAAGTTGATAACAATCTAGTAGATTTAACAGCTAATTCAGCTATTTCTCTAGAACAAAGTTTTAAATCTGAGGAAAGCCTCTTTTCCATAGAAAATCAAATATCGGTTACCAACTTACTAATGGCTACACTCAACAATACTGATTTAGAGTTATTGCCAGCCAATATTGGAATTGAAAATGCCGAAATAAATAGTTTAATTTCAGATTATAATCAAACAATTTTAGAAAGAAAGAAACTAATCCTTAGTGCAGGTTCTAACAATCCCTCGATTAGACAAATGGATAATTCCATAAGCGATTCCCGCTCAAATATTATCTTTTCTCTACAAAACCATTTAAACCAACTAAACAATTTAAAAGAAAAATTCTCTAAGCAATATTTTGAATACGACAGTCGCGTTTCTGATTTACCCGAAAAAGAAAAGATTTTAAGATCCATTGAGCGTAATCAAGAAATTAAAGAAGCTTTATACCTCTTCTTATTACAAAAAAGAGAAGAATCAGAAGTGAGCTATGCGGTTACTGAGCCAAGCATCAAGGTAGTAGAGTATGCCCTAACGGATAACATCCCTGTTTCGCCAAAGCCTAAAATTATTTATTTAGGAGCGGTATTACTTGGATTACTACTTCCATTTGGGGTGTTGTATCTTATATTTTTATTTGACACAAAAATTTATTCAAAGGATGACTTATTAGAACTTAAAATTGATGCTCCAATCGTTGCCGAAATTCCTGAAATCGAAGATCAAGAAAATAAGATGATTACTTCATCAAAAGAGCGTTCAGTATTGGCAGAATCTTTTAGGGTATTGACTTCAAACCTCAATTTTATTTTGCCAAAAGACTCATCAGGTGGAAAAGTGATAATGAATACATCTACAGTAAAAGGGGAAGGTAAAACCTTTTCTGCTCTTAACTTAGCAATGACCTATTCATCATTTGATAAAAAGGTCCTTTTAATTGGTGCGGATTTACATAATCCTCAGTTGCATAAATACCTCAATGTAGAAAAATCGATAACTGGTTTAACCAACTTCTTGATGGATAAAAATATGAATTGGGAAAGTGCCTTGTTGAAACCCAATTCTGAACTAAATTGTGATATTTTATTGGGTGGTGCTATACCTCCTAATCCTGCTCAATTGTTGAGTAATGGAAATTTAGATGTATTACTAGAAAAAGCTAAATCTAAGTACGATTATATCATTATAGACACTCCACCCTCATTATTGGTTTCGGATACGCTAACAATAGCACACTTAGCCGATGTTGTTTTATTTGTAACGCGTTGCAACCACTCCAACAAAGAGGTCTTGAATTTTATTAAAGACGTTATCAATGACGAGAAAATTAAAAATGTAGCTCTTGTGTTAAACGGTTTAGGTAAAATGAATGCTTATGGTTATGGTTACGGTTATGGCTATAAATATTCTTACAATTATGGCTATGGCTACGGTTATAATTCTGACGATGGAGACAATCCATCCTAAAGATCTAAAAGTGTCATCTTAGATCCGTGAGTTTTCTTACGGATCTTTTTTATTTTTATAAAATGAATAAAGCGTTATTAGTTCTATTGATTTGTATTTCGTCGTGTGCTCCTTCAAGGTTTATAGAGCCTTTAGAAAAGGGGGAGCAAGCCGTTTCTTTCAATATAGGAGGTTCACTTATCGAATATGGCAGTTTGACCATCCCAGTCCCATTATCCTCTCTTACTTACGCTCATGGGTTAACCGATAAACTAACTGTATTTGGAAGTTTACATACTACGTCTTTGCTGTTTAATAACTTACAAACAGAAGTTGGAGCGTTATCACTCATACGAAAACAAGACCGTTGGATTCCAGCATTTTCATCTTCTCTAGCATTAAATTTTATAACTGAACTTAGCCATGGAAATGCAAAACTGTGGCCACAAATAGACGGTAATGCGTATTGGCATTTGAAAACAAATAAACACCGCTTGCATCTAGGATATTCCATTTGGCTAGATACTCAAATGCTTGATGAAAATCAATTAGCAGTTATTAACCCCCATTTCGGTTATTCTTACAGAATGAAGACGTATGATTTCGGCGCTGAATTAAAGCTTTTAGCACCTGGAGTTGATAATTCTAAAGTCTTTTTACCATACCAAAGCATAATGGGAAACAAAGGGGCTACGGCTATTTATTTAACATTTACTAAACGATTTTAAGATGAGGTATTTAGTTTTTTTAGTTAGTGTATTTGGATTAACAGGCTGTTTAAAGATGAATGATATAGCCTTTTACAATGAAAGTTTAACAGAATATTTATTGGATGATTATGAGGTTGATTTAGACTTTAAATTAGATAGCACTTATGATGTTCAAAATATTTATGAATTTACGGTTAACTCTGGTGGTTTTGATATAGCAGCTATTTATGTCGGAGAGCTTAGCGATATAGATACCGATACTATAATCTTGTATTGTCATGGACAAAGTCTTCACATGGATCAATATTGGCAGCGAGCCAAGCTACTGGCAAATTGTGGCGGGAATGAACGCTTTGGAGTATTACTGTTTGATTACAGAGGATATGGCAAATCTGAAGGGACTCCAACAGAGCGGGGTTTGTATGACGATGTAAGAGCGGTCTATCAATGGCTACTAAATGAAGGAGCAAGTTCGCAACAAATTATTGTTTACGGCTTTAGCCTAGGGTCAGCTCCAGCAACGGATTTAGCTGCCTATGGAATGAATAATAACTTTCCAAAAAAGCTCATTCTTGAATCGCCTTTTGCTTCTGCTGATTTTTTGGCTCAAGAGTCTACTTTGATAGAAGTATCGGCATCATATGTAACAGATTTAGAGTTTGATAATACTGAAAAAATAAAATTTGTTAATCAGCCATTACTGTGGATGCATGGTGTTGAAGACGATTATGTAGCTATTACTAACGGCGAAGCTATTGTATCTAGTTATTCTGGTTCAGACTCTACCTATATTCGAGTTGAAGGAGCCAATCATGGTCAAGATGGAGTTCCGCAAACAATGGGTTTTCAGACTTATCTTAATGCTGTGCAAGCGTTTATTGAGTCTAGTCAATAAGAGTAACATTGCCAGTAAATCGATGTAAATCTCCAAACGCATCGGTTATATGTACATCATAAACATATACTCCCTGAGGGCATTTCTTTCCCGTAGACTGATACGTTCCATCCCATCCCTCATTCATATTACTAGTAGTAAAAATGGGTTCACCCCATCTAGAATAAATAGTCATATGATGTTCTTTAACATTTATTCCACGCGCTATAAATCGTTCATTAATTAAATCACCTTGAGGCGTAAATGCATTCGGAAAATGAATTATGAAATCACTTATTTCGAGAATTTTAGAAATCGTATCCATACAACCATGAATATTCTGAATTCTTAACAATACATTGTAGTAGCCAATATTGTTATAAGCATGGCTAGTATTCATGCTTTCATCACTTTCTCCATCTCCAAAATCCCAATGCCATGAATCTATTATTGACCAACTGTCTGTACTTTGATCAAAGAAATTGAGATTGGAATTCACCTGAAAGAATAAACTATCATTTTCGGGTTCCATATAAAAGTCAGCAACGGGTAGTGGCAAATTATCGGTAAAAAAGTCAATTGATTTTTCACAGCCGTACATATCAGTCACGCTCACCCAATTATCTCCTCTTAATAAATTATTGATTTTAAAATTTGTTTCACCGTTTGACCATAAAACAATATAAGGGTTAGCCTCAGGCGTCACAAATACTTCACCTTTAGCAATGCCTCTACCGCAAGTATCGCTGGAGAAATCAAGAGTTACATAAAAGTCATTTGGCTGAGTTAAAGATACCTCATCATCAATTTGACAATTGTTCAAATCAGTTACTAGTAGGCTATAATTATCTGAAGAAAGAAGGAATAAGTTTTGGGTATTTAAGCCTGAATTCCATTGGAAAGAATAAGGTGGTACCGAGCCACTAATTACCGAATTGATATACCCATCTTCAAAGCCATAACAGCTAACGTTAAAACCATTATAATTACTAATTTCAAAGTTTAAAGAAAGTGGAGTAGGTTCATTTAATGTAATTTGATCGGTAATAATACAATTATTTTGGTCTGTAATAATCGCAGAATACAAGCCTGCAATTAAATTAGTTTGATCTTCTACGGTTTCACCATTACTCCATAAAATAGAATAAGGACTAACGCTCCCGTTAATTTCAAGATTTATTCCTCCATCTGAATAATTATGGCAACTAATGTCGTATCCATTGTAATCAAAAGCTGAACTGATTACAGAGGTGAGTAGAGTAGGTTCTGTTAGTTGAATTGAATCTGAAGCTTGACAGTTGTTCAAATCTCTAATAACGACTGAAAAATAATCTGTAGCACTGAGGTTAAAAAGTGTGTCGGTATTCAATCCATTTTCCCATAAAACATTGTAGGGTGGTATTCCACCAGAATATAGTACTCGGATTTCACCATCATTATAGCCATTGCAACTAATATTATAGCCATTGTAATCAGTAATTGGAATTATTTCAGACGTAACTATTGATGGTTCAAAAAGAGTAAGGTTAGCGTTGTGAAGACAGCCATTTATATCTATTACTTCTAGAGTATAGTTTCCTGCACTTAAATTATTGATGTCCTCAACATTGCTGCTAAATCCATTAGGGCCATTCCAGTTGAAATTGTATGGGTTAACACTTCCACCAAGTGTGTAATCGATAAAGCCATCATTTCCATTGTAACAACTAATATTATATCCATTAAAGTCTGAAACCGATGAAGAAAATGAAAAAGGTGTAGGCTCTGTAATACTAAGACTAGTAGTTATGGAACAATTATTATTATCAGATACGGTCACAGTATAATTGCCTGCCCCAATTGTTGATAGGTCTTCACTTGTAGCACCATTACTCCAACTAAAGATGTAAGGTAAAACACCACCGTTAACGCTTAAGTTAATACCGCCATCTAAGTAGCCGTCACAACTAATATCAAAACCGTTGTAATTGTAAGTCGATTGAATATTTGTTAGCAATTCATTAGGCTCAGTTAAGGTTATGGAATCTGATTGAGTACATCCATTTAAATCAGTAATTTCTAATAGGTAATCGCCTTGAGCTAAATTAGTTATGTTAGGCGAGTTCAAGCCATTATTCCACGACAAAAAATATGGACTTACTCCACCATTTATAATTGAGTTAATTTCCCCATCACTTAAGCCATGACAACTAATATCATAACCATTGTAGTTGTTTATCGAGTTTAGATTTGAAAATAAAGCAGTAGGTTCATTGAGTACAATATTTGCATTATGTATACAGCCATTATCATCAGTTACATTTAAGAAATAGGTACTAGCTTCAAGACTGTCAATAGTGTAAGAATTGGATATATAGCCATTGAAGTTGGACCAACTTATAGAATATGGATTAATACCACCTGAAACAGATGACACTATCTCACCGTCATTATTTCCATAACAACTGATATCGTATCCATTATAATTATATACTGATTGAATATTAGATTGGATAGCTGTTGGTTCTGTAAAAATTATAGTAGTATCAATTACGCATCCAAAATCATCTGAAACGATTAAAGAATATTCTCCAGCTTCTAAGGAATAATTATTACTAGAATTAGATTCATTATTCCAATTGAAATTTATTGGTGGGTAGGGCGAAAAAGCCGTTGTCTCTATATAGCCATCATTACCACCATAGCAAGAAACTTCATAGCCATTATAGTTACTCATTGAAGTTATATCAAAGTCTAGATAATTAACATAAATATCAAGTTCATAAGCTGTAGTTGTTGATCCACAATTCGTTTCTAATCTTACGGTATGAATTCCACTAGTTTCGAATGTATATGCTATAGAGTCTGCTTCAGTTGGAATAGGATTGCCATCTACAAACCAACTTTGGTAACAAATTAATCCTGAACTTTCATTAACAAAATAGGTTGTATCGCCTACACAGATTGTCGTGTCGTTGATATAAAAATTTGGAGATGTCGAGCAGTCCAAACACATGTAATAGTCGTTTGGGTTTACAGATATTGTATTGAAAGTAACAGGATTAGTTGTGACAGTCAAAGGAGTTGAATTACTTACAGCTAATTTATCGAAAGAAATAGTATCAGAATTAATATCAGGAGAGAATTGTTGGCAATTAATTTGTCCCAAACTATCTGTTTTAATAAATAATGGGTCAAATGAATCGGCATTAAAAAACGCTCCGTCTGTGTAAGCTGAAATTGTATATCCGTTATCATTATTAGCTCTTACGCCGATACCTTTGTCGCTTCCTGTAGAGCCAATTACACTAGACCATTCTAGTTCTAAATCGTTATCAACCTTTACAATTAATATATTTCTTCCAGAAACATTTTCAGGAGTATGTAATGAATTTTGAGAAATTAATGAGGTGTCAGCAGAATATCCATATGTAGCTCCAGCAATTACATATCCTCCATTTAGACCTGGGCTAATAGATCTTGATATATCTTGGCTTGTTAGTGAACCCAATCGTTTTGACGAAATAGCATTGCCTGAGGAGTTGATTTTAGAAATGATAATATCCCCATTATTGTTAGGAATATTTGAGGTGACTACTATATTATCATTTTGGTCAACTAATGCTTCACCTGCCCATACTGCATGGTCAACGAAGGTTGCCCCACCAAGACCATAAGAATATTCCCAAATACTAGTTCCATCAGCTGATAACCTACCAATAATAAAGTATGAACTACTAAAATCTGTTGAAAAGAACATTAAATCTCCATTAGAGAATTCATCAACAGCATGTACTTTACCCCCAGAAACAGGCTTACTCCATACAATTTCTCCCACACTGTCTGTTTTTAAAACAGCACTTGTTGCGCCTGCAAAGAAGTTCCCATCACTTGTTTCTATTACTGAACAAATGTAAGTTCCAATTCCTGAATACGATTTACACCACTCTGAATTTCCATTGTCGTCGATTTTGAGTAAACCAGCATTATTCATTTCACCACCAATAATTATACCATTATCTTCACATGAGTATATGCTTAACCCTCCGCCTGCATTGTATAAATTTAGCCAAATTAAGTTGCCACATTCGTCCACCCTGTAGGCATAAACTTTACAACCCCCGTCATCGTGTTGACCGGTGCCAATAAAACCCCCGTCTTCATGAATTGCCAATGCTAATCCGCCATTCATGCTTGGTAAATTGTATGTTCTTACAAAAGTGTTTTGTTGTGAAAAGGAGTGAAGAAATGCAAAAATAAATACTATAAAGAAAAATTTACTTTTTATCATAATATATTACAGTGTCAATTTCCCAAGCTGGCAAATAAATTTTCTTGATTAGTAGACTGTCAATAAGTTCACGGCTTGCTTTTGTATCACTATAGAATATTAATTCATTTTTATTTTTCTCAATGACTTCGCATTTAGATAATGCGTTTAATTCAGCTTTTATTTTTGGGCCGAGATGTGGGCACATCAGCATAGGATCTTTGAAAACAATAAGTGTTTTATTAAAACAATTATCTTGAGCAAGCATAGTTAGTGGAAGAAAGAAGATTAGTAATAAAAGTAATTTTATTTTATTTAGCATAATAAATCCAATTTTCAATATCAAAACTATCCCTTAATAATCTCGCCTCAATAAGGTTGTTTGTTTTAAAAATGTATAGGTAGTTTAGATTATTCTTTTTGAAAGTGTTCTCCGGACTGATCTGTAATGTTTCTGCATATGATTTGAGATTTTCGGGATAAGCAAATACACCAACAATTAAATAATACTCTTCATAGCTTAATAACTTTTCTTCTTCAGTCATGCTTTCTTCAACTGTTTCTTCCTGAGCAAAACTTTCTTCTATGACTTCTTCTTCAATAATAATTTCTTCCTCATTGAATACCTCTTCTGTAATAATTTCTTCTACAGTTTCTTCAATAAATGGTTCTTCATAATATACATCTTCAGTTGTTATTTCTTCTTCTGTAACTTCATTACTAACATAATCTTCAGAATCTGTTTTTATAAATGCATTTTCTTCATCAATAACTTTTTCAACAAATTCAGATGTTACATAAGGGTATTTTTTCCCATCTTCAAAATTATTTTCATCAGTAAGCTCGTTTGTAAAATCCGCATATGAAACACTTGCGACTTTTGATTCTGAATCTGTTGAATTGAAGAAATTAAATATATATTCTTCTCTGCTCAAAATTGTTTCCGAATTGTTTTGTGGCGCACTATTATTCGAAACAATACTTTCAGTTTTTAGTTCTTTCACTTCACTTTTAACACCTGTATTCAATGAATCTAGTGCTTCTACCAAACTATCACTGACTGATTTGCGATTTTTTGATAAATTAAATCTAACACCAACAAATAAATCCATTTGATTATCGGTTTGATTTGTTGCAGGAACATCTCGTAAATTATTTACCGTTACATTATCTAACAAATCAGTTAAATTTTTTCTATAAATAGATTTAAAGGTTAAGTCAAAATTCTTTACCAACTCAACTTCACATGCCAATAGCGGTCCGAAATAAAAGTATGTTAAAGGGTAGTCGTTTAGATTATCAATATTTAACTCCGATAAATTTGTTTCAAAATCATTTTCTGAAGAATAGCCTAATTCATCCCATGTTTCGAAGTCGTAATCTAGATAGTTTTGTCCTAAATTATTTTCAAGATTTGTGTAAATATTAAAATTGGTCAATCCAGTTGTAAATCCGGCACTAATCTTGAAATTATCAATGAAACCAATTTCGCGGTAAAATGAAAAATAATTACTTTCTAAATTAGATTCATAGTTTAGATATATATCGTTAGCATTTCTTATTGGTGCATCGCTCAAAAGTTCTTGTCGAATAAAGCCGATTTCAAAAGCGTTTTTGTTTTTAGAATACATCAATCCAATATCAGATGCTAGTAATGACCTCGATTCTACATCAAAGTTTAGAATGGATGAGCCTTTAGAATATTTGACACTGATGTCTTGAGCAAAGACAAGGGAAGATGTTATAAAAATTAAACCAAAAAATACTATGCGCTTCATCATTGATTGTGCTTATATGAATGATACATTAAATTCTACTCGTCTATTTTTCTGCATATATTCATCATTGATATTTGGGTATAGAGGTTTAGATTCTCCGTAGAAATCAATGATTAATCGTGATTTAGATATTCCCATGTTTGATAAATAATCTCTTACGCTTTGTGCTCTTTTAGCGGACAAATTATAGTTGTATTCGTCAGAGGCATCGCTATCAGTATGGCCAGATATTATAAGCACCATATTTTTGTTACCTAGTAAAAGCTTTCCAATATTCGAAACATACGAATACGATGAGGCGTTAATCTTTTCAGAATTCTTTTCAAATTCTAAATTAGACATTGCTTTCTTCAAAATACTACTGTCTCTTTCTGAAAGAACAGGACATCCATTGTTCATTAATTCTCCAATAGTATTTGGGCATTGATCTTGGGAGTCTCTTACGCCATCTTTATCAAGATCTGGACACCCATTAGCGGTAATGCTCCCAAATAGATTAGGACAGTCATCCTCATCATCATAAACACCATCGTTGTCAGAATCTATTTTTTCTTCTTCTTTAGTGTTTTCCTCCTCTTTTTTCTCTTCTTTTTCAATAGTTTCATTGCCATTAACTTCATATTTAAGCGTAAGCTCTGTTGTCCCTACAGAATATGAAGACACTTCACTGGTAGTAAATTCTTGACTGATCAATGATTTAATATTGCTGAAGTTTAGACCTATAGTAACCAGAGGTCCAAAGTTTTCATTTTGAGAAAAGTTTCCTTTATAACCTAAACCAAAGCGAAGTACATCTTTAAAACCGAGGTTAATATTCATATCAAACTGAGAGGCGCCACTTTCCGCTTGTTTGTAGAAAAGTGAAGGGCTTAATTTGATAATTGGAGTTACATTATGATCATATGTGATAAACCCGTAGTAATGTTTTTCAATAATATTTTCTCCAGATGTAAAGCCTAAATCTGACTCTAATAATCCATCAACAGAAAGACCTATGATTAGTGAATTTCTAGTAAACGAAGCACCAAAGCTCGCATTAGGAGTCCAATTAAACTTATTGTCAAACATACCTAAGTCAATAGAGGCGATATTATTAATGTTATTGTTCTGATAGCCTCCAGACAATCCATAAAATAGAAACGACTCTTCATCGATAATAACTCTTCTGCTGTAGCTCAAAGAAAATCCGCTATTGGTAATATTACCTGAGTTATCAGTGTAAATATTAGCGCCGAATCCATCGTCACCAAATGCCTTATTGAACGATAGCGATGACTTGCCAATATTCGAGTCGGTGAATTTATACCACTGTTGTCTAGCATTAAGCGTTATAGAGGTATTTTGGCTATAGCCTGTCAAACTTGGGTTAAACAAAGTAGTGTTCTCATAGTAATGAGATAACAAAGATGTTTGTTGCCCAATTGATAATAAAGGCAATGAAGCTAAGATTATAAATAGTTTTTTTATCATTATTTCAGTAGTGTAATTATTCCTGTAATATCGTTGTATGCAGGGTTATTAAATTTGATAATGTAGTAGTAATCTGCACTTGGCACTAGCTCTCCATTTAAGTTAGTTCCGTCCCATTTTGGATTTGCAGATTGGCTTTCAAATATTTTCGCACCCCATCTGTTAAAGATTATTAAATCAACAACTTCAGCAAAATTGTTTAGAGGCATAAACTCATCATTTGTGCCGTCATAATTTGGACTAAATGATGGCTCTGGAGTGATGCAATCATAACTATTAGAAGCTTCGATGCTAACAACAGTATCAAATGTGCAAAGTCCGTTGTATGAAACCTGTAAGTTGTATTCGCCTTCAGCTAGTCCTTCGAACACTAAATCAGATGAACCTGAAGTTTGAAGACTTGTTTCTTCGCTGCTTAATAGTACGGAATGATTTTCTTGATCATTAAATACAATACTCAATTGACCATCATTTGTATATCTACATTCAGCATTAGTGACGTTTAAACTAAAGTTAAATTCAGCTGCTGCAAGAATGGATACAGAATCGGTGATGAAGCACCCAACACTATCAACCACCGTTAGTGCATACATGCCAGGGCTTAATCCATAATTCTCTGTGCCATTCATATTGTTCGCTGCCCAGAATATGTCATATGAACCTTGAAAATCACTTACAGTTGTTAGGATTGATCCATTATCAGTATCAACACAGCTTTCATTCGATAATTCATGTGAAACTGATATTTCAGCAGGTTCGGTAATTTCTATATCACTTGATAAAAAGCAATCGTACGAATCAGAAACATTTATCGTGTAAGAACCTGACGATAAATTATCAGCAATATTAGTTTCAGAAATCAATACACCATTTGCATTGGTATAAGAGAAGGAGTAAGGCGCTACACCTCCTGAAACAGTTGTAATTATTGAGCCATTAGTCTGATTATAGCAAAGGTTGTTTATTACAATTGTTTCAACATTAATAGAGTCAGGTTGTGTGATTGTTAAACTTGATGAAATATCACAAGCATAGGCATCAACAACAACAATGGTATAATCCTGAGCTGTAAGACCTTCAATTGTAATATCACCATTAGATGTGTATGGCTCATCATTTATTGTAATAGCGAATGGAGCAGTACCGCCCATGATTGATAATTCAATAGTACCGTCATTTCCATTGTTACAACTTACATTAGTATAATCTACATCTAGTGATAATTCACTTGGCTCTGCAATTACAATACTGTCAATAAATTCACAGTCATTACCGTCTGTAATAATAAGAGTGTAGGTGCCACTGGCTAGTGATTCAAATATTAGAGCAGGGGAGAATGCATTTAAATTCTCATACTCAAAATACACGCCATTGGAGTTATAAAATTCTAGATTATAAGGGCTTTGTCCGCCTTCAAGCCCGAAAATTTCAACGCTACCGTTTCCTTCAGAGTTACATGATATTGGATTTATGTTCGCAGAGTAGGTAACAGGAGATGGCTCAGGTACTACAATTTGACTAGCTGCAGCGATACTGTTGTTGCATCCGTTTGCATCTGTCACATTTAGTTCATAGAAACCAGAACTTAAATTTTCAATTAAAATAGAGCTTTCAACAGAATTGAAAGAATCAATATTTATTAAACCTGTAAGAGTATATACAAATGGTGCAATTCCGCCATTAACACTAGCTAATAATGTAGCTTGCCCTGCACCGTTACAAAGTATTTCTTCTTCTAAAGTTAAATCTGGTAAAATAGCCGGTGAAGAGGTAACGGTGTAGACAACTTCAGCGATACATTCGTTATCATCTTTTACAGAAAATGTGTATTCTCCACTTGATAAGTTGCTAAATTGGTATTGAGCAATAGTGTTAGAGGCTTCATAAGTTAACCCATTATTTAATGAATAATCAAACGGACCAACACCTCCAACAACTGAAGTTACAACAAATCCATCTTCTGAATTGAAGCAACTAGTGTTTAGCCCATTAAAATCGGAAGATGAAACATACTCTAAATTAATGTCATTCGGTGCGGTAATAATCACTTCTGTTTCAATGCTACAGCCATTAAAGTCTGTTAATTCTAGCGCGTATGTGCCAGCGGAAATGCTATCAATGATGTCGCCGTCATTTACAGCAATTAAAGCATTATCAAAACTTAATGAATATGGTAAAATTCCGCCAGAAACGTTAACTTCAAAAGAACCATCATTTGAGTTGAAACAGCTAGTATTAAACCCATTGAAGTCAGAGAAATTAGATGTAGTTAAAAGAACTTCACCTGGTTGACTAATTGTTATTTCTTCCAACAAACTACAGTCATTATCGTCCATTACAACCAAAGTGTAGTCACCAGCACTTAGCGTAAAGCTTTCTTGTCCTGCACTATTTGTCTCAACAAATGTCAATCCACCATCGAGAGAAATATCATACTGACCAACACCACCACTAGCATCAACTGTAATCACTCCTGTTGTATCGCCATAACAGCTAATGTTTGTAGAAGATGTTGACATGATTAATGTATCTGGTTCACTAATATTAATAGTGAGGGTGCTGTCTATACAGTCGTCAGCATCTTTTAAATAAATAGTATAAGAACCAGTTGGTAAATCATTTATGTAAAAATTATCATTAAGGTTAATGTTTGTGAATGATAAATCATTAACAGAGTAATAATAAGGCGAGTTTTCTAACGAATAATTTAAAATGTCAACAAATATAGAGCCACTAGATTCAGAATGACACAACACATCTTGAACAGCAAATGCATTGGTAATGATTTCGTTTGTTCCATCAATTAATACCGAATCAATTACAGTACAGTTTAAACCGTCGGTAACGTAGAATTCATGGTATCCAGGTGTTAATCCAGAAATAGAACTAGACGTATTACTTGGATCTTCTTGCCAATAGTTATTGTAAGGCGGTACGCCACCCGTAATGTTGATAATATTTGCAAAGCCCTCAGAGCAACTTACAAAAGTTCCAGTAGCGTCAGCTACAATTTGAGCTTGTTGTTCAACTTCGAACTCAAATGAGTAAATGCAATCGTTTCCATCAATAATATTTAAAGGGTAGTTGCCAGCAACTAAGTTGAAAATGGTGCTTAAATTTGATGAGTTGTTTTCCCATAGGTAACTGTAACCTGGCGTTCCACCTGTTACTGAAAGAGAAATTGAACCTGTATTTTCACCAAAACAATCTATGTCTGTAATGTTATCTACAACAGTAATATTTTCAGGTTGGTTTAAGTTAATAGATTCAGACGAAGAACATCCATTTCCATCGCTAACAACAATAGTATAGGTTTGTGATGATAGAGAATCAGTGAAATTTGATGTTGAAACGATATTATTGTTTTCATCAGTCCATAGATAATTGAAGTTACCATCTCCACCACTAATATTACTTACTGTGATGTTTCCATCTTCACCGCCGAAACAAGTCACGAAATTTTGAGATAAATCAAAAATAATGCTATCTGGTTGAGTGATTTCAATAATAGCCTCAGCAGTACATCCGTTTAAAAAGTCATCGACGACCAATTCATATTGTCCCGCTATAAGATTGGTTGGGTTATCATTATCAATTGGTATAGAAAGACCCATCGTATTGTTCCATAAATAATTGAAGTTAGTTCCAATTCCATTTACAACATCAATAGAAACAGAACCATTATTATTTCCATAACAATCTACATTTTGTAAGTCAGTTACGATTAAATCCATTTGAGGAGCATCTGTAAATACAACTGTTTCAGAGGTGTCAACACATCCATAATCTTGATCTACAACAATTACGTAATATTCCCCTGGTCCTAAGTTTACTAATTGGTTAGTAGACCCGCCATTTGAACCACTAATTAGAACGCCATTTTTATACCATTCAAAAGTTGGTTGTATTAAGACTGGGGAATTATCATCGTAAATTAAATTAGCTTCTATTTCAGCAACAGAATCACCATGACATACATTCGGTACTAATACATTGATTTCGGCTTGAATCAATGGATTTACTGAAGGGCCTAATACAACATCAGTTTCAGGTAAAAGACAACCGTTAGCATCAGTACCTGTTAAAGTAATAGTTCCAACATTTAAATTTTCATCTGTTGTAAAACTAGCAGTGTTTGATACACCTATTTGAGTAATGTTATTTGGTTGGTTGATAGTCCACAAATAATTTAAAGGAAGTGTAGCGTTTGTTACCTGAGCAGTTACTGAACCTTCAATTGTGTTTGCGCAAGTAGTTGTGTTTGGAAATAATGTAACACCTATTTGCAGTGGATCGTCTATTGTAAATATTTCTTGTTGAGTACACCCTAATGAATCCGTCACTGTTAATGCATAATTACCAGATGATAGGTTGTTTATTGATTCGTTTATACTGATAGCATTAAAGTTGCCAAGAGAAATAACTTCAGACCAAACTGGGTTTACTTGTCCAACAGTATTGAAAGCGTTAAATGAAGCATTTCCAGTGTTTCCTCCAAAGCAATTCGGATCAGATGAAGTAACGTTAAGTACAATATCGTTAGGGTTGTTGAGTGTAAAGTTTACGGAATCTGTACACCCATTATCATCTGTTGCTACAAATAAATAGTCGCTAGAAAAAAGTTGGTTAAATATCGGCAGATTTGAAATAACGGAATTGTTTGATGCATCAATTAAATTAAATGAATAATCCGATCCGGATGCTAACGTACCACCTGTTACAACAGCACTAAACTCACCATCGTTGTAGTCAAAACATGTAGGGTCAGAACTAGTAAATGTTGCTATTACTTCATTTGGTTGACTTAACTCAATAGGACTCGAAGAGTAAGGGCAGTCAAAGTCGTTATTTAAAATGACTTCCACATTATAAATACCAGTCCCAAGATTTATTAAATTATCAATGTTTCCAGCTAATAGTGGAGACATTTCAATACCATTTTTATACCATTTATATTCAGTAACATTCCCAACAGGCACAGATGCGTTTAATTGTCCGTCAGAAAAATCATAACACGATATTGGCGATGAGGTGAGGTTAATTTCTACATCATCAGGGTTTACAATTTCGTAGGATACAGTTTTAGTGCAGCCTTCAGAATCAATTACTGTCAGCTGATAATCATTTACAGTTAAGTTATTGATTAAAGGATTAATAAATCCGCCAGGGAACCACTGATAGGAATAGCCGCCATTACCACCTGTTACATTTGTAATGGAAATAGAGCCATCAGAAAATCCTTCACAAGAAACATCTGTAACTGTAGCAGTAACTACGATATCATCTACAGGGTCAATAGTGAAAAGAGTAGGTGATACTTCACAGCCTAAATTATCGGTTACTATTACATAATAGTTTCCAGAGGCTAATGAGTCCAATGACAGATTATTTTGGTTATCAATTATAACATCATTAGAATTATACCAAACAATTTCGTAAGGTTGTGAGCCGCCTACAATTGAAAGACTAACAGAGCCTGAGTTTTCATTGTAACATCTTGGAGAAGTAGCATTAGCAGTAACTGTAATAGGGTCAATGTTTGGAACTATAATTTGAGGAATTGTAATTTGACATTCGTTATCATCTTTGATGTCAACATTAAAAATAGTTCCACCATTGTTTATGTTATTTCCTGGAAAATACTGTTCAGGACCGCCAATTTCTGTAGCTGCCCAATATTCAAATCCATAAAACCCTACATCATATTGCCCACTCGTAACAGTTCCTCCAGTAATGGTCATGTGAACTTCTGGATCATAAGTTGTGTAGCAATCAAAATTTTCAATAGTGTAGCTGAATGTAATTTGTGAAGGTTCATCTATTGTAATAGAGGTGTCATCAATACATCCAACGCTATCCTCAACAATAATATAGTATTCTCCTGCAGCTAAATTATCAAAGTTTAAAAATCCAGTGTTTTGATAAAACGATTCAATTTGATTAGTTCCCTCAAAAAATCTCACTTGATAAGGTTGATTTCCAAAGGTGAAAGGTGCTGAGGTTATTATTTGTCCATCATTAGAATCATTACATTCTGGCTCATTGACAATAAAACTTCCTATGCTAAAATCACAATCTTGTTGGTTGATAGAAAATAACTCTGCAGCATAACAACCGTTTGTATCAATTACTTCAACAAAATAACTTCCTTCACACAAACCACTTATAGCTGGACTAGTTTCACCTGTTGACCAATTAATTTCTGAAATTGATGCTGGGTTAAGAATAAATGCATCACCATCACAAATACCAAAAGGAACTGACTCATCATTGATAAGTTGAAGATTGAAAATACTAGGCTCAATTAGTGTCAATGCATTTGCTGGTAAAACACTAAACGATTCTAAATAACAATTTTGATTATTTGAAATGGTAAAGTAATAACTGCCTGCTGATAAATTAGAAATAGTGTCGTTATTTCCAATAGAAATCGGACTGCTAATATTAAACCAATTAAAGTTTTCGTTATCAGCGTTTGATGTTTCTACTATAAAAGATCCGTCTAAATCGCCATTACAACTTGGATTAGTTGAAGTGGTAGAAATGTATTGAATGAAGTTTGGATCCGACATTTGGAATGTGCTGTCAAATTCACATCCATTAGCATCTCTTACGGTAATATCATAAAAACCGGGCTCTAAATTTTCGGCTGATTGTTGATCAGCTAAGCCTACGCTATTCCAAAAATACTCGAAGCTGCCATCTGAAAACGAAGTTCCTCCAGTTGGTATAACAACTATTGAGCCGTCATTATTTGCGTCGTTTGAGCCCGTGATACAATTTGGCTGAACCAAGACTGAGTTAGACAAGCTGATCGCATCAGGTTCATTTACATTGTAGGAAAAGACTTCTGAACAATCGTTAGCGTCAATTACTTCTAGAATATAATTATCACTGGAAAGATTAAATGGATTCGTAGTTCCACTACTGCTTTCAAAAGCAATAGTGTATGGCGACGTTCCTCCGCTTATATCTGTAGTGGGGTCAATAATAATTTCACCGTCAGATCCGCCAAAGCAGGAGACGTTAATAATAGTTGGATCAACAACTATTGGTTCTATTGGATCAGAATAAAAATTAAAAGTTTGGGTACATCCGAAATTATCTGTAACAACCAGCTCAAAATTTTCTGAAGTAGGAAGATCTAGAGTCAATCCTAGATTTAAATTTATGCTTTGATTTGTCAGAACAGGATCATCTATACCATCACCGTCTAAATCACCAAACATATTACACAAATAAGGCGCTGTTCCGCCACTTACTCCAAAAGTCACCTGAAAACTACTTTCAGGGCAATCTGGCTCAGTAATAGTTGGTGTGATAATCACAGAGCAATTATCTTCATTAACATTTATGTTTTGAATTTCAACACACCCATTCTGATCAATAACTGTTAGCGTATAGTTTCCAGAGGCTAAGCCGTTAATATCTTCAATGTTTGATGAGAAATTATTGGGGCCTACCCAGTTAGTGCTAAATGGACCTTGACCACCAGAAAGTGTAACGTTTATTGCACCATTGCTGTTACCAAAACCAGTAATGTCAGTGGTCGAATATGATACTATAATTTCATCAGCAGCATCTACTGTGTTGGACTCAGTGAATGAACAAATAGAATCTAACACTTCAATAGCATATAGGCCAGCTGAAAGATTGGAAACGGTTATAATTTGTCCAGCAACTGATGTATTGGTGTCAGTGTTAATTACATAATCATAGGAGGGTGCCTCTCCGTCAATAATAAAACTGAAAGTACCATTTCCTATGAGTTGATTTTGTAATACGTTATTCTGATTACAACTTGTAGGTGTTGTATTAATGGGAGTATATACGGTTTGTAAAGGCTCATTTATTATTATAGTTTCAGTCTTGGAACATCCATTATCTTGAAGCGTACAAACATATGTTCCAGGTGATAAATTCGAAATAGAATCGGGTTGTATTGAGGAGCCTCCACTAGGGAATTGCACATTAAAAGTATGGCTACCTGTTGGGCTAGTATAGTCAAAAGCAATATAACCATCGTTAGCACCGAAACAAGAAACATCAGCAAAGTTTATGCCGAAAGACAGCTCATCTGGGTTTTCCAAAATGATAGTTGTATCAATAAAGCAAGTAGGATCAGAATCAGAAATATTAATTCCATAAATACCTGAAGGTAAATTGTTAATATTTGGTGAGTTATATGTAACTCCTGAGTTAACTTCTGTAATAAGTACTGAATAAATTGGAGCACCGCCAATAATTACTGGCTCACCGCCTACAATATCAAAAGAAATTTCGCCATCAGAATCGTTGAAGCAGCTTGGTGAGTTAGCTACTAAATTTTGTATTGTAATTTGACTTGGCTCATTTATACTTTCAGTAAATAAGTTCTCGTAAGTACAATTAAGAGCATCAATAATCGATAAACTATAGTCGGATGGCGCTAGATTTGACGGGTTTTGAACTTGAAATGTTTGGGCATTTAAATCTCTCCAAACATAAGTGTAAGGTGGTGTGCCCCCAAATACATCAGTATTGGAAATAAATCCATCATTTGCTCCAAAGCAGCTGATATCTGTTGATGACGAAGTAAGGTATTGAACTGGCGCTGGTTCAGTTATTGTGTATTGGAAGTTTGCCTCACAGTTTCCGTCATTTACATTTAAATCATAAACTCCAGCCGGGATGTTTGGTGTTGTATGGAAATTAGCACCAATGGTATCGCCGATTGAATTAGTCCATGTATAATCGTATACTCCACTACCACCTTGAATAGTTGCTATAATTTTACCAGTAGATTCTCCAAAACAACTAACATTTGTAATAGCAGGGTTTATACTTACTATTTCAGGAGATTCATTAATTGTTACGGTATCAATATCGCTACAATTATCAGTGTCAGTAACAGTTATTTCGTAATTCCCTTGAGCTAAATTATTTGTGAAATAAGCCGTTGAGGCATTGATATTATTATCTAACGTGCTAAATCCATTATCAAGCCCAACAATACTAACGGTATAGCTTGGAGCGCCTCCTACAATTTCAAAATCAAATCTACCGGTTGATTCTCCAAAACAAATTACATCCTCTATGGAGGTTATTGACGTGACTACCTCGTCAGGTTGACCAATAGAAAATAGCGCAAAAGTATCGCAAAGGTTTGCATCAGTTATTGTAATACTGTAATCACCAGCAGGTAAATTTTCAGTAGCATTAGGACTTAAGCCAGAAGGCCAAGCAAATTGAATTAAACCTGTACCACCTGAAGCGTTAATTGTTACTGTACCATCTTCGCCAAAACATAGAGCATCGGTAACTACTGGAGTTGTAAAGGTTAGTAAATCAATAGGGTCTAAATTAGTAGAGAATGTATCGCTTAGGCAATTTTGTGCATCTTGGATTACTAAATCGTAAGACCCAGCTCCTGTAATAATTGTTTGTGTTGTATCTCCATTGCTCCAAGCGAAAGTATAGGGTGCACCATTACCCCCTAAAGGATTTGAAGTGACCTGAGCGTCATTAGAGTTAAAACATAATTCATCAACAATAGTAAAGTTGTTGGAAATTATTATTGGCTCAATAATATTAGTGACTAGTGGGCTACTTGGACAATCGTTATTATCGGTTACATTTAGCACATAACTACCAGCTTCTAAATTTTGTATCAGAGAAGAAGAAAGCCCTGATTGTTCTGAAAAACTGTATCCGTTAGGTCCATTCCATTCAAAAGTGTAAGGAGGCTTTCCGCCTGTAATGTTTGCCTTGATAATACCTGTTGTGTCACCATGACATAACAAAGTTGTAAAAGAGGACATGATGGATTGAGTTACATTTAGGGGGAAGGGGGATTCTTGGGTAATCCAGCTGTCAGAATCAACTTCAATACCATCTTCATATAGTGCCAATTGATAAGTTCCATCTAGCTCAAAACAATGATTAAAAGTTCCCGAAAAATTGTTAAAAGCGGTGTAGATCGGTGAATTAGTGAAATCTTCTACTTCACCAGCAGATGCAGAACCGCTATCAAAGAATTTAATAGTGTAGCTTGATGTATTGTCAAGTCCAGTGAACGTTATGTCAACACACTCAGGATCTCCAGAACATAGGATTGAGTCTGTAATTACAACAGTAGAAATAGTTTGTCCGAATGTAAAAAAAGGGGCAAACAAAAACAGTAATAAATATCTATTTAGTGTCAAGGTTAAGTGTATTAAGTGGGTTATGTGTCAATCAAAAGTAAATATTTTTACGTAACGATGTAAAATAAATTTTTTGGTTACTTAAAAATGAA
>Ga0209555_10001012_pt1 | contig 22655 bp, 21 predicted proteins | sample SaaInl85LU_5_DNA_FD_184643 | JGI IMG/M metagenome (GOLD analysis project Ga0209555, IMG submission 184643) | Marine microbial communities from expanding oxygen minimum zones in the Saanich Inlet - ESP_85LU_5_DNA (SPAdes) (version 2) | ecosystem: Environmental > Aquatic > Marine > Intertidal... | reverse complement strand
TTTATCCGAACTGTAACAACTTTTAGTTCTTAAGGTTTTGCTTAAATTTTTAGTGAGGTGTCTTTTTTTTCCCGTTAATTTATGTTTCAACCAGTCCAATCGCCATGCAAAGGAAAGCATCCACTTAGGTGCTATCTTTTTGGGAGGTGCTAGTTTGAAAGCATTTGAAATAAGTGTTGTGAAATCTAAACTAGAGAGGTTCTCAGCTACTATAATATAACGCTCATTTTTGCAGTCGCTATTCATTAATAAAATCATACTTTTTATAACATCCACAACCCCAACATAGCCTGTAACCCCATGCGTAGCATAGCGGAGCCCCTTGTGAACACGTTTAAACAATTCACCACTTCCAGATTCAAAAAAACCAGGGCCTAAAATCACGCCAGGATTTACAATCACACTCGGCACCCCTTCCTGAATACCGCGCCAAACTTCCATTTCTGCTTCATATTTTGTAATGGCATATACACTTTGCTTGTCTTCTGAGTTCCAAGCCGTTTCTTCTGTTATTTTTAGGGGATCATAGCCCATTGTAGCTACAGAACTTACATAACATAGTTTTTCAATGGCATTAATGATGCACAAGTTTACAATGTTTGCAGTCCCCGAAATATTTGTCTCTCGTAATTTATAATAATCGCTTGGGTCAAATGAAATTAAGGCAGCACAATGGTACACCTGTTTAACCCCTTCAAATGCTTCTGTCAGTTTTGGGATATCATTCAAATCCGCTTCCATCCATTCTATTTGATCAAAATGTGCGTCCATAGAATCCGTGTAATAAGAAAAAATTGTTTTTACCGTTTCAATGGTTTTTTTGGTTCGATAAATCGCACGAATGTTTTGTTGCGATTTGCTAAGTTCAAACAACAAATGACTTCCAACCAATCCAGTACCTCCAGTGACTAATATCATAGCACTAAATTACTATTTTTTCTTTTCTTGTCACTTATGAATCTGTTATCTTTGTCTTAATTAAATTTATGATAATGGCCAGTAATTTTATTGAAGTCTTACGTTGGAGAGGAATGATCCATGATGTAATGCCTGGAGCAGAAGACCACTTACTTAAGCAAATGAGAAGTGCATATGTAGGTTTTGACCCCACAGCCGATTCGTTACACATCGGAAATCTCGTACCAATTATGCTATTGGCACATTACCAACACTGTGGACATAAACCCTTTGCTTTGGTGGGAGGCGCAACGGGAATGATTGGTGACCCCTCTGGGAAATCCACAGAACGAAACTTTTTAGACGAAAAAACACTCCGCCACAACCAAGAAGCAATTAAAAAGCAATTGGCTCATTTTTTAGATTTTGATAGTGGCGAAAAAAATGCCGCTGTCCTTGTCAATAACTATGACTGGATGAAAGACTTTTCATTTTTAGATTTCATTAGAGATGTAGGAAAGCACATTACCGTTAACTATATGATGGCAAAAGACTCTGTTAAAAACAGAATATCAGCCGAAAGCTCCGAGGGCATGAGTTTTACGGAATTCACCTATCAATTGGTGCAAGGCTATGATTTTCTTCACTTATTTAAAACACACAGCTGTACCATTCAAATGGGAGGAAGCGATCAGTGGGGAAATATTACCACGGGTACGGAACTCATTAGACGGGTTGGAAATGGAAAAGGATTTGCCATTACCTGTCCATTGATTACAAAATCAGATGGCTCTAAATTTGGTAAAAGTGAAGGTGGAAATGTTTGGTTAGATCCCAAACGAACTTCCCCATATAAATTCTATCAATATTGGTTAAACTCCAGTGATGAGGATGCCGAAAAATACATTAAAATATTTACGTTTTTAGAAGAACAAGAAATCAAATCGCTCATAGAAACGCATAAAGAACAACCCCATCTGAGACAACTACAAAAACGTTTGGCTCAAGAAATTACCACCATGGTTCACAGTCAGGCTGATTTTGAAAATGCCGAAAAAGCATCCACAATTTTATACAGTAAATCGTTTAAAGCCGACATTCAAACTTTGGATGAAGCCACATTTTTAGATGTGTTTGAAGGCGTGCCTACAGCTGAGGTTTCAAAATCGCATTTAGAATCTGGTTTAGATATGATTGCTGCACTATCGGCAGAAACAAATTTTTTGGCTTCTAATGGTGAAGCTCGTCGTGCATTGAAAGAAAATTCAATCTCTGTGAATAAAGAAAAAGTAGGGGAGGACTATCAAATTTCAAATGCAGATTTGATTAATGACACTTATATAATTATCAATCGGGGGAAGCGAAGTACTTTTATAATTCGAGTGGTCTAAAGTACCATCAAATTACAACCTCTGATATCAGATTGATCAAAGCGTCCTAAGATTTCAAAAGTACCGTCCGATCTAATTTTCCCTAAATCTTGAGTGGCAATAAACGCACACGAATTGATGTTTGCCAAGTCAATAACATTAATCCCACCCGATTTTCCATTCGGTAGAATACTCAGCGCATCTTCCGGATCTCTTGTCAATACTTTCATCCATGGCGGGGTTTCAAAAACGCCTCCTCCTTTAGAATAGGCTTGTGATAAAAGTTCAGTCATTCCATATTCGCTATGAATAGTATCCACCCCAAAGCCTTGTTTTAAAAGTGCATGCAACTCCGATTTAACAAGCTCTTTTCGTTGCCCTTTCATACCACCCGTTTCCATTACTAGGGTATGTTTTAGTTCAAATGAATGGGCTTCTATCAAATCTAATAACGCATAAGAAACACCGATAAGCAGAGTTTTTTGACCCTTAGATTCCAAGCGGATAAGCGTATTTTTCAGAGCTTCCAAATCGTGTAGATAAAACCCGCTTTCAGGCTGTTTGGACTGTGTAATCATATCATTTACCATATAAACCAATGAGGAGCCTTTGCGTTCTAGATAAGAAGGCAACAAGGCCAATACAGTACAGTCTTTGATGCTTCCGTAAAAGGATTCAAAACCCGTTCTAAAGCTATTTTTGTAGATCGCCAAATCACTCACATGGTGTTTACTCACGATGCTTCCTGTGGTTCCGCTACTCGTAAAAGTGGCTTCAGTAGGTTTGTTGGTGGATACAATGGTATGGGTTTTAAAAAACTCAATAGGTAAAAATGGAATTTGCTCTAAAGACGTAACATCACTCGGATGTTTGTAAAGCAAATCACAAAATGAGCGATACACCGCATTGTGCTCAAATTGAAACTTGAAGACTTCCAAAGCGGTGGCTTTAAAATCGACTTCGGATTGGATGTTAAAAATTGAATTTTTGTGGTTCATGTACTTGGAATTCCAACACAAAAGTAGCTAAAAATAAAAAGAGCGATGCTTTTGGCAACGCTCTTTTTGAGTATAATAAAAATTAAGATTATTGGATAATCAATTTTTTAGTAGTTGTTGCTGCACCTTGTGTGAGCTTTACAATGTAAACACCTGTGTTAAGTGGCGATACATCCAAGCGTCCATTCGCAACAGTTGCATTGATGACTTGCTTTCCAAGAATGTCAAACACATTGGCTTGAATAGCTCCCGATCCAGTTGATGAGATGTTTACAAAATTACTCTTTGCTGGGTTAGGGTGTAAACTGAAGTTGTTAGTGTCAAATTGATCAGCAGAAAATACTGAATTTGTATAAGTTGCATATGGGTAAGGAGTCGTAGCGGTAGCATTGGTTGTTTCACCATTTAAAGCGTTTGCTCCACTAAAGGTCCAATTTGATTCAACAAAAGCACTGCCATCGGGTCCAGTATTAGTTACTCTATAAGCCCAACCATCTAAATAATCCCATTCTGGACAGGTTGTTCCAGAATCATTAGGGTCGCAATCTACAGTTCCAAATACATCTATAATTTGGCCGTTTTCATATAATTCAATGGCATCATCTCCATTAATACTAACAACTCCATTTATATACGTTGGAGCAGATCCAAAGAAGGCAGTAAACTGAGAAGACTCTGTTGCTAAGAAAACCCGATTTCCAGCTGTAAGTGCATCCGCAGGGAAGTTATAACTAATAGTACCAGAAGATCCCCCGCCATTACTTGCTATACTAATTCCAAATTTACTTAAATCTGGGATGTTAGCTAAAGCATATAATTCAATTCCTTTAGGAGTACCACCAGAAAGAGGTCCGTCATAAGCACCTACCAAAACTAATGAGTTTGTTGGAGCTCCAAAAGCATTTCCAGTAACAGCTATAGTTTGGTTTGCAGCTGGTGCAGAAGATACTGTAATATCTCCAGTGTATGGTCCAACTGCTAATCCAGATTTTAATCTTACAAATACATCTGTGTTAGCTACTGTACCACTAACTTGAGAAACGGCTACAGATGATGTAAACGTTCCACCAGAAGTTAAAGACACTTCAAAATTTGTAGGAGCAGTTATAGTTAAATCATTTGTTAAAAATAAACCTTCGACAGAAATAAGTTCTTCGCTTGATGGGCCAGAACCTAAAGCGTAATTTAACGCACTAGGAGATCCAAAAACACTAAATTGTGGTGTTGCAGCGCTAACTATCCCTGTAAGTGGTGTAGTTGCATCTGTTGCTCCCATAGAAGAAGCTATAGCATTACCAGTGTATGTGTTCACTGCTAATCCTGCAGCTAATCTTACATAAATTGTACCCGAAGCTGTACCATCAGTTTGAGCCAATGTAGCAGTTGGACCAAAAGAACCTCCAGTAACAGTTGACACTTCAAAACTTGTTGGAGCAGTAACAGTAACGTCTTGTGTTAAATTTAAACCTGAAATATTAAAGCTTTCTTCTGAAGAAGGACCGTTACCATCAAAATAATCCATACTAGCTGTGCTTCCTGAAATTGTAATAGATGGTGTTGTAGAAGCTGTTGCTGAATAAGTTCCAATACCTCCTAATAAAGTTTCAAAATTATCTGCTTCTCCTTGGCAAGTTCCTAATGTATTTAATGTTCCAGCTCCTGGTATAGACCAATTTGATTCTGTAAATCCTGCATCTGGACCAGTGCCATTTAAACGCTTAGCGTAAGAATCTGCATATTCCCAAGATAATCCACTACCATCAATAGAATCTACACCATATTGATCAATGACTGTAGTTGTTGCAGTTTCTATAATTCTAATTCTATCGTCACCATTTAAATTTATAGTTGTAGAAACTAGAGTAGTGCTTGAAAGAACTGAAGGAAATTCTGATGTAATTGCAGAAGTACTTCCACTAGTTGTAACATAAACAAAAGCGTTAGTAACAATACCAAAAGAAGATAAATCTTGAGTGTTTCCCCAAGAAGTATTAGAATTTGTTTGGCTTTCTAAAGAGTATAAAGTAAAGTCTACAGCACCATCAGCATATATTTCTAAAAGTTTAGGGTTTCCATTAGGACAGTCACCATCAACAATAGCTGTAATTATTGGAGACTGTGCAAAAGATGCAGTCGCTATTAACAATGTAAATAAAATGTAAATTTTTTTCATAGTAAGAATGTTTTTGTAGTTAATTTCCTCCCCAAATATATAAAAAGTTAAACAATTTTTAACCCAATTGATGATTACTTAACAATTTATTATTAACAATTGATGAGATTCTCGATTCGTTATATGAACATTAATGAGTTGTTATTTTAATGTTATTAAATTTGTTTATTTCGCTACAGAATTTAATTTTTCTATCTTTATAGAAATTATGATATTATAAATAAATGAGTAACACTTCCATAAAAATTTTGCTTGTTGATGACGAGCCAGACATCTTAGAGATTTTAAGTTATAACCTTAAAGCGGAGGGTTATCAGATTTCAACAGCATCAAATGGCGTAGAAGCCGTAAAAAAAGCAAAAAAACATCTTCCACATTTGATTATTATGGATGTGATGATGCCCGAAATGGACGGTATCGAAGCTTGTGAAAAAATCCGGATTCTACCTCAATTAAAAGATACGATTATTACCTTTCTTACAGCTCGAGGCGAAGATTATTCTCAAGTTGCAGGATTTGAAGCAGGTGCCGATGATTATATCACAAAACCTATCAAACCAAAAGTGTTGGTCAGTAAAATCAAGTCGTTACTTAGGCGCCTAAATGATACTATAACAGATGTAAATTCAGAGCTCATAAGGATAGGTGAATTAACAATAGACAGAGAAGCTTATAAAATTATTTCTAAAGGAAAAGAGATTGCGTTGCCGCGAAAAGAATTTGAATTGTTATCTTTGTTAGCATCCAAACCTGGAAAAGTATTCAAAAGAGATGAAATCCTTGATAAAGTATGGGGTAATGAGGTCGTTGTTGGTGGCAGAACCATTGATGTTCACATTCGAAAACTACGCGAAAAAATTGGAGATGATTCTTTTAAAACAATCAAAGGTGTGGGCTATAAGTTTCAATCTTGATGGACAACAAAATAAAAAACTCTCATAAATTTTCGATACTAACAGCGTTTTTTATAACGGTAATACAAACGCTCTTATTGAGTGTTTTTTTGTTTAGTTTTTTATCTATACAAATGTCGTTTCTTTTATTTTGGTTTCTCTGTTCCTTTATGCTCACTTATTTAATACTCCATTTACGACTAGAAACCTATGTCTATAACACTATCAAAACCATTTACAAAGATCTTACCCTTTTGGATGTGTCCTCTTTTAAAAACAGTCCAATTACTACAGATATGGAAAGTTTATCTAAAGAAATTGATGCGTATGCCAAAAACAAAAAATTAGAATTAGAGGCTTTAAAAACCCAAGAAGAATATCGAAAAGAATTTATAGGAAACGTATCACATGAGCTAAAAACTCCGCTTTTTACAGTCCAAGGGTATATTTCAACACTACTTGATGGCGCTGCCGATGATCCAAAAATTAGAGATAAATATCTCAAACGTGCTGACAAAGGAGTCGATCGATTAATTTATATCGTAAAGGATCTGGACATGATAACCAAACTTGAAATTGGGGATGCGAATCTAACACTTGAAACATTTAATATCATTGAGTCTATTACCAACGTATTTGATTTGCTTGAAATTAAAGCCGAAAAGAAAAACATCTCTTTAATCTTAGATACAGACTATCCAGACCCTATTATGGTAACTGCCGATCGCGAACGCATCCAACAGGTACTAACCAACTTGGTGGTCAATTCGATCAAGTATGGTCATCAAAATGGCACCACCGAAATTAGTGTAGAGGATTTAAATTCGGATAAACTTATTGTTCGAATCACCGATAATGGCGAAGGTGTAGAAAGCATTCATTTGACCCGACTTTTTGAGCGTTTTTATAGAGTCGATAAAAGTGGTTCTCGAGAAGAAGGCGGTTCCGGTCTTGGTTTGTCAATCGTAAAACACATCATTGAAGCTCACGGCGAAAAAATCTACGTGGAGAGTAAATTCGGAATTGGAAGTGAATTTTCTTTTACACTCCAAAAAACAAAATAAGTAATACAGATTACTTTCCGTATTTTTGCCAAAAATAAACTCAAGTGGGCAGTAAAAATAAACTCAAACGATTCAATGAAAACGATACATTTCACAATGTATTTCAACCCAAACGCGAAGAATTAGTCGATGCAGTCTATCCGCTTAAAGGACAATGGAATCAACAGTTTTTCAAAAATAACAATCCCTTAGTTTTAGAACTGGGATGTGGAAAAGGCGAATATACCGTAGGTCTTGCCGAACGGTATCCAAATAAAAATTTCATTGGCATTGATATTAAAGGCGCCCGATTTTGGAGGGGAGCCAAAACTGCCATTGAAAACAAGATGCCTAACGTGGCTTTTATCAGAGCACAAATTGAACTCATTGAAAAGCTATTTGCAACCAATGAGGTCGATGAAATATGGATTACTTTTCCGGATCCTCAAATCAAATACAAACGCACCAAACACAGAATGACCAACGCTGCGTTTTTGAAACGTTACAAAAACATCCTCAACGATGCGGGTATTGTACATCTAAAAACGGATAGCGAATTTATGCATGGTTACACTTTGGGGCTTTTACACGGACAAGGTCATGAAGTCCTGTATGCCAACCACGACGTGTACCGCCAAGAAGGGAGTCCAGAAGAAGTAACTGGAATTCAAACCTTTTACGAAAACCAATATTTAGCGAATCAAAAAGCAATTACGTATATTAGATTTAAAATCATATAAATTTTGGAGATATCCATTGTCTTTCTTTTAGGCCTTTTGTTTGCTTTTATTGGGGTCATTCCACCCGGAATGCTCAATATGTCGGCAGCTAAAATCAGCCTAAAAGAAGGTCATGTAAGAGCCTTTGTTTTTTCCATCGGAGTCTGTGTAACCGTAGGGGTTCAAACCTATTTAGCATTGATATTTGCCAAATATTTGAATCAACACCCAGATGTGGTGGATGTCCTAAAACGAGTGGCATTGGTTCTTTTTGTTTTAATTTCAATATACTTTTTTCTCTTAGCCAAAAGACAAATAAGCCCTCAAAAAGTAGATGCTAGTAAAAGCAAAAAAAGCCGCTTTTTTCAAGGTATATTGATGTCTGCCTTAAATGTATTTCCCATTCCTTACCAAGCATATATTGTGACCACTTTGTTGTCGTATCAATTACTTTCATTGGATAATCTTTCTATGGGATCCTATATTGCAGGTGCAACTTCAGGATCCTTTGTAGCTCTTTATATTTATATATTATTTTTTGATAAAATTAAAAATTCAAAAATTACATCGCCCAATTGGATGAATTATTCTATTGGGATTATAACCGCTATCGTTTCAATTACAACCCTACTAAACATCTTGCGAACTCCTTAGTCTATATGGCCACAGAACCCCATTTTTTTGATAAATGCTACGAAGTAGCACGCCAAATTCCTTTTGGACGTGTCACAAGTTATGGAGCAATTGCTAAATTTCTTGGAGCCAGTCGTAGTGCCCGAATGGTTGGTTATGCCATGACCGCTTCACATGGAAAAGACGTTCCAGCGCATCGTGTGGTGAACCGAAAAGGACTTTTGACAGGCAAACATCATTTCGAGGGTACAAACCTTATGCAACAATTATTAGAAAATGAAGGCTTGCAGATTATAGATAACCAAATTCAACAGTTTGAAGCCGTGTTTTGGGATCCTGCAAAAGAGCTCTAGTTTTTAAGCCTATGATTTCCTAAAATCCACTTCTGTTTTAAAACATTTCACAGTATATTTGTACTTTAGAATTCATCTAAATTAGAAACTTTGAAATTTAACAAACAAGATATTGAGCAAGCGCTCAAAACAATCACAGTTCCGGGCGAAGGTCAAAATATGATCGAAAGCAAAGCTGTCAAAAATATAATGGTTTTTGCAGATGAAGTTATTGTAGATATTACTATTTCCAACCCAAGCTTACAAGCCAAAAAACGCACCGAAGTTGATATCTTAAAAGCGATTCATGAGTTGGTGTATGCCAAGGCAAAGATTCAAGTAAATGTAAAAGTAGAAGCTTCAACCCAACCCAAAAATGAAATTAAAGGGAAGTCTATTCCTGGAATTCAAAATATAGTAGCCGTTGCATCCGGAAAAGGTGGAGTTGGTAAATCAACTGTGACTTCTAACCTAGCAGTGACATTGTCCAAAATGGGGTTTAAAGTAGGGATTTTAGATGCTGACATCTATGGGCCTTCCATTCCAATTATGTTTGATGTCCAAAATGAAAAACCATTGGCGGTCAACGTGGACGGAAAGTCTAAAATGAAACCTGTTGAAAGCTACGGCGTTAAAGTCTTATCAATAGGCTTTTTTACAAAGCCCGATCAGGCCGTTGTTTGGAGAGGCCCTATGGCTGCAAAAGCATTGAATCAAATGATTTTTGATGCCGCATGGGGAGAATTAGATTTTCTTCTCATTGATTTACCTCCGGGAACTGGGGATATCCATTTGTCTATCATGCAATCCTTGCCAATTACAGGAGCTGTGGTAGTGAGTACTCCACAAACGGTCGCACTTGCTGACGCTAAAAAAGGAGTTGCCATGTTTCAACAAGAAAGTATCAATGTGCCTGTTTTAGGGATTATAGAAAACATGGCATATTTTACTCCAGAAGAATTGCCTGATAATAAATATTATATTTTTGGAAACGCTGGTGCAAAGCATTTGGCCGAAGATTTAAAAATTCCATTTTTAGGTGAAATTCCTTTGGTACAAAGTGTAAGAGAGGCGGGCGATTTAGGCCGACCAGCAGCAATGCAAGAGGCAACGCCTATTGAAGAAGCGTTTCATATAATCACACAAAATGTAGTACAACAAGTTGTACGACGAAATACGGCATTACCACCAACAGAAGCAATTAAAATAACCACGATGGCAGGCTGTTCTGCGGTCAAAAAATAAAGGCTATGAATTCAGAAGAAATTAGACAAAATGTTGTTAAAGCTTTGGATGAAATTCGTCCATTCCTTGAAAATGACGGCGGTAATATAAATCTTATTGCTATTGAAAATGACGAAGTGGTCAAAGTACAATTAGTAGGAGCTTGTTCTTCTTGTAGTGTCAATCAAATGACACTCAAATCAGGTGTTGAAATGACTATTAAAAAATATGCACCACAAATACTATCAGTCATAAATATTGAAGCTTAAAACATGATTGAAACGGATATTTTAATTATTGGGGCAGGTCCTACGGGTTTATTTACAGTTTTTGAAGCGGGACTTCTAAAAATGAAGTGCCATTTAATAGATGCCCTCCCTCAAGCTGGGGGTCAATGTTCTGAAATTTACCCAAAAAAACCGATTTATGACATCCCTGCATATCCTGAAATTCTTGCAGGCGATCTAACAGACAAACTATTGGAACAATGCAAACAATTTGAACCGGGGTTTACCTTAGGGGAACGTGCTGAAACCATTGAAAAGCAAACTGATGGATCATTTATTGTGACCACCAACAAAGGGACACAACACAAAGCTCCAGTAGTAGCAATTGCTGGCGGTCTTGGAAGTTTTGAACCGCGGAAACCACAACTCGACACCATTGAATATTATGAAGACAAAGGCGTAGCTTACATCATCAAAGACCCTGAAGTTTATAGAGATAAAAAAGTAGTCATTTCAGGTGGAGGCGACTCTGCTTTGGATTGGAGTATCTTCTTAAGTGAAGTCGCAAGTGAAGTCACTTTAATCCATCGTCGAAATGAATTTAGAGGGGCTTTAGATTCTGTAGATAAAGTTCAAGAGTTAAAAAACAATGGCAAGATTAATATCATCACCCCTGCTGAGGTGACTGCACTTTTTGGAAAATATCAACTGGAAGCCATTGAAGTAACCAAAGCTGGAAAAACTCCTGTGCGGATAAAAACAGATCATTTTATCCCACTGTTTGGGTTGTCTCCAAAACTTGGGCCCATTGCCGATTGGGGTCTGGAGATCGAAAAAAATGCAATCAAGGTTAATAATGCCCTGGATTATCAAACAAACATTCCTGGGATTTTTGCGGTTGGAGATGTCAATACCTATCCTGGAAAATTAAAACTTATTCTTTGTGGTTTCCACGAAGCAACCTTAATGTGTCAAGCGGCTTATCAGATCATAAATCCAGGTAAACGCTATGTTTTAAAATATACAACTGTGAGTGGAATTGATGGTTTTGATGGCACTCGTAAAGAAGCTCCAAAAGCCGTTGTAAAATCAATACATTAATGGATCAAGACGTTCAAATAAAAATTAGGGATCGTAATGGAAAACTACATGAAATTGCAGCGCCAGTAGATATGGCTTTAAACCTAATGGAAGTGGTTCGGCTTTACGAACTGGCGCCCGAAGGAACTATTGGAATTTGTGGTGGAATGGCCATGTGTGCGTCCTGTCAGTGTTATGTTCTTACAGATCATTCGTTACGTGAAATACAAGACGATGAAGAAGCAATGCTTAGTGAAGCGTTTAATGTCAAACCCAACAGTCGCTTGGGATGTCAAATTCAAATCACACCAGAAATGGAAGGTCTAGAAATTGAATTGGCTCCTGAAGAATAAGAGTATTTTTTTTAAAGTTCCTCTAAAATATCCACCGCCAAAGTTAGAATGCGCTCTACAAACTTAGTGTATGCAAGTGTTGATGGGTGTAAATTATCCGTCGCTACCAATGCTGTATTGTCCAACCCTTGCTGAGTAATATCAGTGATATACACATATTTTAAGTTGTTTTCAGCGCAATAGGTTTGTGCATAGGTGTTGTAAAGCTCAAGCTGAGTGCTTATGTTTAGAGCGTTACTGGCTTGGCCAAATGGGGTATACGCATAATCTGGAATCGAGACTACAATTAGTTTAGAAGCATCGCCTCCAACCAATGAAATTGCGGTAGTAACTAACTCGATAAATTCAGTTTCGTAGAGCTCAAAAGGTTTGTTTTGATATTGGTTATTCACCCCAATCAAAAGTGTGACCAAATCAAAATCGGTTTGTGGGTTGGCATTAGAAATGGCATTTTTTAAATTGGTAGTTGTCCAACCTGTTTGTGCTATGATTTCAAGATTAAAAGTATCAAGTGTTGTAAAGCGTGCTTGCAAACTATCTTTTAACTGTGCAGGAAACCGACAGTTTTCACAAACACTTTGCCCAATGGTATAACTATCGCCAAGTGCAATGAGGTGGAAGTTTTTTGGGGTTGCTGTATTTTCTGTATTAGGAGTTTCATTAGAGTTATTTGAATTACACCCACAAAAAACAACGCCAAATGATACCGTAAAAATAATAATTTTTAAAAATCGTTTCATATGGATTGTTTTTATTTAAATGCATTCAATCCAGTAATATCAAGCCCAGTAATTAGTAAATGAATGTCGTGTGTTCCTTCGTAAGTAATCACACTTTCTAGATTCATGGAATGTCGCATAATGCTGTACTCTCCGCTAATTCCCATGCCACCTAATATCTGTCGGGATTCACGTGCAATTTTTATGGCCATATCCACATTATTTCGTTTCGCCATTGAAATTTGTGCGGTAGTAGCGCGGTCTTCATTTCTCAGTACTCCCAATCGCCATGTTAACAATTGTGCTTTGGTAATTTCGGTAATCATCTCCGAAAGTTTCTTTTGTTGCAACTGAAATTGACCTATTGGTTTCCCAAATTGAATACGTTCTTTGCTGTATCTTAAAGCGGTATCATAGCAATCCATTGCGGCACCAATGGCACCCCAAGCAATTCCGTAACGCGCTGAATCCAAGCAGCCAAGTGGTGCGCCGAGTCCGGATTTATTAGGTAATAAGTTTTCTTTTGGAATTTTAACATTATCAAATATAAGTTCCCCTGTAGAACTTGCACGTAACGACCATTTGTTGTGTGTTTCTGGAGTTGTAAATCCTTCCATACCCCGTTCTACAATCAGTCCGTGAATACGTCCTTCTTCATTTTTTGCCCATACCACTGCGACATTAGCAATTGGAGAATTGGAAATCCACATTTTCGCACCATTTAAAAGATAGTGGTCGCCCATATCTTTAAAATTTGTGGTCATCCCTCCAGGGTTACTTCCATGATCAGGTTCTGTCAGTCCAAAACAACCAATCCATTCGCCACTAGCAAGTTTTGGTAAATATTTTTGACGTTGCGCTTCATTTCCGTATTTCCAAATGGGATACATCACTAAGGATGATTGCACCGATGCAGTACTTCGCACACCAGAATCTCCACGTTCAATTTCTTGCATGATTAATCCATAAGAAATTTGATCTAAACCAGCTCCACCATATTCTGTTGGAATGTATGGACCAAAAGCACCAATTTCTGCCAATCCTCCAATAATTTGAGTTGGAAATTCTGCACGTTGTGCATAATCCTCTATTATGGGAGAGACATCTCTTTTAACCCAGTCACGGGCTGCACTTCTTACGAGCTTGTGCTCTTCAGACAATAAATCATCTAAAAGGTAATAGTCAGGTGCTTCAAATAAATCTGCTTTCATCAGTAATCTTTGTTTTTAATTTAATTTTATATAATCAAAAATGAGAATTAGATAATGTTTTTACAAAAATACTTATTCCGCTTGAAAACTCTACAATTTTAAATAGAAATCTTTGGTGAGCCTCGTATATTCTTTTGTGTACTGATGTCGTGCAATTTCTATTGTGAGTTCCTGTGTTTCAACGACTTGTTTTTTAAACGTAAAACACATCAAACTGCGTTTTAAAGGGCTTGATTTTTGACCTCTAATATGTAATATTTTTGAAGGGTATAGGGCTTCTTTGGCTGCCAACGCAATAAAAGTAATTTCTTCGCTAAAAGGAATGATAACATTAAAGTTTCCAGTAGGAGATAGTAATTTGGCAACCGATTTTAGAAGTTCATTGAAGGGCATGGCTTCCTCATAGCGTGCCTTATTTCGCACTTCATTTTCTGTTTTAAAAGGGGCTGTGTAGAAAGGTGGATTTGAAATAATTAGGTCGTACTGATCTTCGATCTCCTCCATAAACTCATTGAGTGATGCATGGTAGCAAAACAATCGATCTCCCCAATCTGAGGCTTCAAAATTTGTAACACATTGCTCGTAGGCGGCAGGGTCAATTTCGAGTGCATCTATAAGTTCTGCCGTACTTCTTTGGGCCATCATTAAGGCTAAAATTCCTGTTCCTGCTCCAATATCTAAGATAGAATTAGGCTGTGATTCTAAGTCTGTCCAAGCCCCTAATAACACAGCATCTGTACCAATTTTCATGGCACACTGATCTTGAGCAACGCTAAACTGTTTAAACCGAAAAGGCTTTGACATTATTCTAAGTATAATTCAATTAAGCCAGGCGGGGTGTTGACTGTTATGGTTTTGGTTTTACGATTTAGAGTTGTTATAAAGTCATCAATCATAGGAATTAATATTTCAATTCCATCCCGATCCACTTCAAACAAGGCTTGAGCTGTGGAATCATTTACGCCTTTGACTGTTCCAACAGGTCCAAAATTTTCATCATTTAATTGATAGCCAATAATTTCATGAAAATAAAATTTAGTCCCTTCGAGTTTTGGCAACAAATCTAAAGGCAAGTAGAGGTTGCATTTCATCAATGCATCGGCGTCTGATTCATTGGTAACGTCTTCAAACTTGAGTCGCAGTAAATCCGATTTATGCAGTTGAGATTTTTCAATAAAAAAAGGAATCAAAGTACCGTTCACCTCAATGAAAATGGCCTCTAAGTTCTCATATATATCGGGTTGATCGGTATCTAGTTTGGCGAGAAGTTCTCCCTTAAAACTATATTTCTTCACAATTTTCCCTAAATAAAAACAGTCTTCTTTCGTCATGATTTAAGTCATAAAAAAAACCTGACAAAATTGCCAGGTTTTAAAGGTATAAAAAAATTTTATTTTTTTATTTTTCTTCTTCAGCTGGTGCTTCTTCAGTCGCTGCTTCTTCAGCAACAGGAGCCGCTTCTTCAGCAACAGGAGCCGCTTCTTCAGCAACAACTTCTTCAGTCGCTTCTTCTACAACTGGAGCTGTTTCTTCAGCAAGAACTTCTTCAGTCGCTTCTTCTACAACTGGAGCTGCTTCTTCAGCAACAACTTCTTCAGATGCTTCTTCTACAACTGGAGCTGCTTCTTCAGCAACAACTTCTTCAGTCGCTTCTTCTACAACTGGAGCTGCAGCAGCAATTCGTGCTTCATTCGTTGCTTTTTCAGCTTCTAACTGTTTTGCAGCTTCGGCTTCTTTGGCTTTTACTAAATCACTTTTCTTCGCATCGATTTTAGCGTTCTTTTCATCTAACCAAGCTTGAAATTTAGTTTCTGCTTGCTCTTCAGTTAAAGCGCCCTTACGAACACCACCAATGAGGTGATTTTTCAGCATCGCACCTCTGTAAGATAAAATTGACTTTGCAGTATCTGTAGGTTGTGCTCCATTTTGAAGCCATTTTACAGTCCCGTCAATATCAAGTTCTATTTGTGCTGGGTTGAAGTTTGGATTGTAAGTCCCTAATTTCTCTAGGAATTTACCATCTCTTTTTGATCGGGCATCGGCTGCAACGATCCAGTAAAAAGGTTTTCCTTTTTTACCGTGTCTTTGTAATCTAATTTTTACAGGCATAATAATTAATTTGTGAGGTTCTCGACCTCGGTTATTAATGAGAGCGCAAATATACTATATTTTTACTTTCTACAATCTTTTGTTTATTTTTTTTATATTTTTGAATCCAGACACTAAATCGACCGGTTATGAACTCATAAGGTCTCTCTATATAAAAATAACAGTTGTTATGAAAAAAATACTTCCTTCACTCCTTATAATGCTAACACTTTTTGGGTGTCAAGACAATATTCTATCCAATTCTCCTGTTTTGAGAGGCTTGCAAAATGGCGATTTTGTATGGCGTTCTTCGTACTCAACGGTGGTTGTGGATGCTTCGACGGGCTTAACAATTAGCGGAACCGACGACACAGGAACACTCACACTTCAAGTTCCTACGGTTGCTTTAGGAACCTTTGTTTTAGGGGCCGATGCGACTGCTTTGATAACCTATTCTGTTGGGAATACAACCTATTCAACCAAAAATAATGGCAATGCAAGTATTGTTTATTTGGGCGATGGGGCAATTAATATTGACGAACTCGATTCGGTGAATGGTACGGTTACAGGCTCTTTTTATTTTAATGCCTACACCGCCGACGGCGAACGTGGGATAAATTTCTCAGAAGGGATTATTTATAAATTGCCTGTGACGGAAGGAGCACTTTAAGTTTGACGTATATGCAAACTAAGGGTTTGAATGCTATTTGTTTCGCTCAAATGGCTGCAACGGTACGAATATGCGTAGTGCGGGATTTCAAGGCACTTCACTATCAAACCGCTACATTGTTTATTAAATGCTTTAATATTCAAATTTACTAAATCGCCCCGCATTACGTATATTTATTGTTGGGCAATCGTACTTTTTTCGTCCGTCTTTCTGTCAGCGTTGGGGCAGACACACTTATTGACAAGCTTTGAAATGAGCTTAGGCCTTGAGCGGCTTGGCAATGTGTGTGGCTGTATGTGATGGTTTGTTGTTTCATAAATTTACTGTGGTTTCATATTGTCAAAATGTAACTTGTCTTTATCTTCAATAAGACTCATCAAATATTTTGCTGATTGATGAATTTCTTGAGGATTCATTGAACCATTTATCGAATGAGAAAGAATATTGCAAACTTTAATTAACAAACCGAGTTTTGTTTTTTGATTGTTACTTGTAATCCCGAAATGACTTTCAATTTGCTTTTGAAGATTACTTGTAAAGTTCAAATCTCTTCCAATTTTAAATCCATACCATTCTTCAAAAATTCTTCTCATTACATTTGGATAGTGATAAATTTGACATTCTGTCATTAAATCTTCATCACTTTTTCTTGAAAATTCATAAATCTCTTTAAACAAGTAGTTATATGGTTTTTCTTTACTCGACATTTTGGCTAATGTACTAACTCCATTATTTTTTCTTATTTCTAAAGTTGCAAAAGTTTGATTATTCTCCTTTCCATATGATAAATTACAGTAGTCATCCCAAGAATGTGTCATAATGAAAATCTGTTGATTTTGAAGTTCCAAAAGATTCTTCATAAGTTCTAAAATGTAAAACTTATTTGAATCATCCATACTTGAAATTGGGTCGTCCACTATGATAAGTTCAATTTCTGGTTTTATATTCTGTTGTTTGTTATCAGCAAAAAGTTCATAATAGAAAAACAATAATGCTAAAAGATTTTTTTCTCCTTCACTGATATTTTTAATTGTTAGTGTAGTGTTTTCATTAGTGCTTTTGATAATGTAATTGCGGTTATCTGTATCGAGAGTGACTTTTAGCGATATATTTATGTCAATCAGAATTTGAGAAACAAAATCAGCAAAATCTTTTGTAAGACTTTTTTGTTGCTTTAAATCTTGAATTTCTTTTTGCTTCTTCTTGTTGTTATCAAGCTTTTCTTTGAGCGCAACCTCCTTTTCTTTAACCTCTTTTAGTTTATCTTTTATCGTGGTAGATTTTATTATTTCCAAGCCAATTGCACCTTTTACCAAAGTGGTCAGATTGTTTTGTTTCTTTCTTAACTCTAGTAGTTGTTCGTTTTTGACCTTAGAGATACTTAATATTGATTCTTCAATCACTTTCAAAGTTTCACCTAAGAGTTCAAAGTCATAAGGTGCTTGAGTTTCAATATTGTCAATTTTCGATTGACACGAATCTAAAAGAGATTCAAGTGTGCTTTTCTTTGCAGAAATGGTAGTAAAATCGTGCTCAATTGCAGTTCCAATGTTAGTAGAATAAGTTTTGGATTCATTCTCAATAATTTTTATACTTTCTAAAAGGCTTTGAAGTTGTTCTCTAAATTTCTTTAATTTTTCGGTAGCCTTATGACATTTGTTTTCTTTGAATTCGGCTATTTTCGATTTGACATCTAAGAAATCTAATGTGCCATCGCAGAACTTGCATTTATCTCCCTCTTTGTGAAGTTTTAAACCTGATTCAATCCATTGCACGACTTCAAATTCTGGTATAGAAATATCTTCTCCAAATTTTTCTGTGAATATTCCTTTCAATTCTTCGATTAAAGGTGGTTGAATTTTTGAAAAGTTTAATGGTCTTAAATTCTCATTTTGTGCAATTTGTTTCTCAATTGCATTATCACCATTAATCTTTATCAGTTTTTCTTCATCAACTTCAATTTTATTGGCATCTCTAAAATCTTTTTTATAAAGTTCAATGACCCGCTCAACAGATTCCTCTCTGGACTTTCTTTGAATATTTGCTTCACCTTTTCGCCTATCGTGAATTTTGTCTATTTCAGTTCTAATATCTTTGCGGGATTTGGCGATACCTGTGTTAACTTTTTCTATTTCATCGTTTTTGACAATAAGCTTTTCAAGTTCTGTAATCTTATTTTCTATATCAACGCCACCTTTGCCAAAACTTGCTTCAATGCCTTTTATTTTACCATCTGAATTTTCAAGTAATAATGAATTTGAAATGTAATCTCTATCAAAAACTCTAAGATTCTCTGGCTTCTTGGTTATATCTTTAAGAAATTCGTCTTTAATACCAATCGCAATTGAACTTTTCCCTTTACCATTGTAACCAAATAGAATGTTCTTTGCGCGAAAAAGTAAATTATTGGGATTTGTGTAGCCAACAAAAGACTTAAGAGTGAAGTTATTTAGTTTAGTTATCATTTTCTATAATCCATTTTGTCTATTGTTTGTCAGAGCGTTGATAAAAACAGCTCTTTTGGTTTTTTCAGCGTTAGTATTGCGTGTCGGCAAAAACTAATTGTGCTGTTTGTGCGGTGGGCTTTTTGTATGTTGCCCAACTACTGTATATCGGAACAGGTACCGATATTTCCATTAAGTTTGATTGTTTAGGTTGTTGTTTTAAAATATTGATTTTCATGTATTTAATTTTAATAATTGATCTTGTAGAACAACATTCTCTATCATAAATTAGGCACATTTTTCATAGGTGTACTTATAGAGCTATGTCCTAATAAGACCTCAACGAGTCGTATATCGGAACCTTTCCAATATTGCATTCAATAAAACAGAATCTAAAACTTCGGTTAAACTCTTTTGAAGATTTAGACTTGGGGTCTTAATCAAAACCTAAACTTAAACTTATTTTTTAATAATACAAATAAATGACCCCTTTATTTTTGTAAATACCTGATAATGTTTAATTTAAATTTAAAAACATTAAACAAAATTGTATTATAATACAATTAATTTCGTTTTTGATATTCACAAAAACAGTGCCTGAATTTGTTTATAATTATTAGTCCATAAGGGCACTCAAACCCCCAAATAGTTTTATATTTAGGATTCCGTTTTATAGCTTATAACACACCTATGTATTTAATTTTTGATACCGAAACTACCGGCCTGCCTAAGCGTTGGAATGCACCCATTACCGATGTTGACAACTGGCCCCGCTGTATTCAGATTGCATGGCAACTGCATGACGAGCTCGGAAATTGTATCGAGCATCAAGATTATTTAATACGCCCCGATGGCTTTAACATCCCTTACGATGCCGAAAAAATTCATGGCATCTCCACAGAATTAGCAACCGAACAAGGATTGCCACTTTCTGAAGTCCTAGAATTATTCAATACTGCCCTGTCAAAAACTACCTTTGTTGTGGGACAAAACCTTGGGTTTGATTTGAATATTATGGGCTGTGAGTTTCATCGTCTTCAAGTTGCAACCCCTTTAAATGAGCGCCCCGTTTTAGATACCTGTACCGAAAAAACAGCGGCTCTATGTCAAATCCCTGGCGGTAGAGGCGGTAAATTTAAACTGCCAACGCTGACGGAACTCCACCAGTTTTTATTTCATAAACCTTTTGGAGAGGCCCACAATGCCACTGCTGATGTCGAAGCAACCACTCGTTGTTTTTTAGAATTGATTCGACGTAAAGAATTTAGCATCGATCAACTGCAAGCCTCCAACGATTTTTATGAACGTTTTCAATCTGAAAACCCAGAAGAAATACAGCCCGTTGGTATAAAACATATCAATCTCAAACAAGCTTCCGCCAAAATTGCGGCACGAATCCAACAAGAAAAAGAAGCGGTTACTCCCCAGAAAATTACCACCGAAATCTCGGACATCCTCCAAGATGCGGAAGTGGTGCATTTACACAACCATACCCAGTTTTCGGTATTACAATCCACCATCAGTGTCAAAAACTTAGTCGCAGCAGCAGCGGATCATCAAATGCCAGCCGTTGCCATTACCGACCATGGAAATATGATGGGAGCCTTTCATTTTGTTAAAGAAATAGGCAATTATAACAGAGCCATTCGTCAAAAAAACAAAGACGCCGAAGCCGCCAATGAAGTTGCAGATGCAAAAGAAATTAAAGGAATTGTAGGCTGTGAATTCTTCGTTTGTGAAGACCATACCAACAAATCCCAAAAAGACAATGGCTATCAAGTGGTCTTTTTGGCAAAATCAAAGCAAGGCTATCACAATTTAGTAAAAATGTCGTCTAAGGCCTATACCGATGGGTTTTATTATTTACCTAGAATTGACCGCGACATTGTAGAAACCTACAAAGAAGATTTAATTGTCCTTACAGGAAATTTATATGGCGAAGTGCCTTCCAAAATATTAAATGTTGGCGAGCGTCAAGCCGAAGAAGCCCTGTTGTGGTGGAAAGATAAATTTGGAGCCGATTTGTACGTGGAACTGATGCGTCACAATCAAGACGATGAAGACCGAGTCAACCCTGTGTTGATCAATCTCGCCAAAAAACATGCAGTCAAATTAGTTGCTACAAACAACACCTATTATATCAATCAGGAAGATGCCAATGCCCATGATATTTTATTGTGTGTAAAAGATGGTGAAAAACAAGCCACTCCAATAGGTCGTGGACGCGGATACCGTTACGGACTGCCAAATCAAGAATATTATTTCAAATCCTCAGAGGAAATGAAATCCCTTTTTAAGGGCGTTCCTGAAGCCATAGTGAACATTCAAGAAGTAGTTGATAAAATCGAACCCTTTGAATTGGCACGTGATGTGTTGCTACCAAAATTCGAAATTCCTCAAGAATTTGTAAACCCGTTGGATGAAACCAATGGCAGTAATTTAGGAGAAAATGCCTATTTGAAACATTTAACTTATTTGGGTGCCGAAAAACGTTATGGAACTCTTACAGAGGACATCAAAGAACGGATCGATTTTGAGTTAAAAACCATTGAAAATACGGGATATCCAGGGTATTTTTTGATTGTAGAAGATTTTATTCGCGTGGCACGTTCCATGGATGTATCGGTAGGTCCCGGTCGTGGATCGGCAGCCGGATCCGTAGTTGCTTATTGTCTTTGGATTACAAATATTGACCCCATTAAATACGATTTACTTTTTGAGCGGTTTTTGAATCCCGATCGTGTGAGTATGCCCGATATTGATATTGATTTTGATGATGAAGGTCGTGGACGTGTGATGGATTATGTCATCAAAAAATACGGAGCAAGTCAAGTGGCTCAAATCATTACCTATGGAACCATGGCAGCTAAATCGTCTATTAGAGATACTGCCAGAGTGTTGGACTTACCTTTAGGGGACGCCGATCGCATTGCCAAGTTGATTCCCAATACAGCAAAACTCAACAAAATATTTAACACCCCTGAAAAAGAATTGCAATCGAAGTTCAGATCGGAAGATATGGAGTTGATCAATCAGTTGCTCAATTTATCAGAGGGAGATGACTTAGAAGCAGAAACAATTAATCAGGCACAGGTGCTAGAAGGATCGCTCAGAAACACAGGGATTCATGCCTGCGGGGTGATCATCACTCCGGGTGATATTACTAATTATGTGCCCATTGCTACGGCCAAAGATTCCGATCTTTATGTGACCCAGTTTGACAATTCCGTAGTAGAAGATGCAGGACTGCTAAAAATGGATTTCCTAGGCCTAAAAACCTTAACGCTTATCAAAGACACCGTTAAAATTGTCAAAGCCAAACACAATGTTACATTGGATCCCGATAATTTTCCGTTGGATGATGAATTGACTTATGAGTTATTTCAAAAAGGGGAGACCGTTGGCGTATTTCAGTACGAATCGCCGGGGATGCAAAAACACATGCGGGATTTGAAGCCCACTGTTTTTGCCGATTTAATTGCAATGAATGCCTTGTATCGTCCAGGACCTATAGAATACATTCCGAGTTTTATTCGCCGAAAACAAGGTGATGAAGAGATCAGTTATGACCTTCCTGAAAT
>Ga0209555_10001008_pt1 | contig 22688 bp, 18 predicted proteins | sample SaaInl85LU_5_DNA_FD_184643 | JGI IMG/M metagenome (GOLD analysis project Ga0209555, IMG submission 184643) | Marine microbial communities from expanding oxygen minimum zones in the Saanich Inlet - ESP_85LU_5_DNA (SPAdes) (version 2) | ecosystem: Environmental > Aquatic > Marine > Intertidal... | reverse complement strand
GGGCAAAAGCAGGCGTGCGCTGGAAAGAAGTGAACCAATCCTCCTTAGATTTCGATGCCGTTGCAAAGGATGTAGAAAGTTATCGTGATAAAAAATCTAGGTCACTTTACCGTCCTACTTATTGATGCGTAGAAGCGACACTCCTGTCGCTTTAATCCGAGTGCAAGCTAGTTAGGAAAGTGTGAGTAACTTATGGGAAAGCGACAAGAGTGTCGCTTCTACTTATAACTCGAACAACGGCGCAACCGTTCCCCAGCATCGTTTATTTTGCATCAATAATCAAAAATCTACGATTTTTATGAAAGGTATCATTTTAGCAGGAGGTAATGGCACTCGACTCCATCCGATTACACTCGCGGTGTCGAAGCAGCTCATGCCGATCTATGATAAGCCGATGATCTATTATCCGCTTTCTGTTCTGATGTTGGCGGGAATCAACGAGATATTAATCATTACAACAGCTGAAGATCAGGCTGCGTTTAAACGATTATTAGGCGATGGTTCCGCACTGGGTTGTCGGTTCGAGTTTGCGATACAAGAAACGCCTAATGGCCTGGCTCAAGCCTTTGTGATTGGTAAAGATTTTATTGGCAGCGATAAGGTTGCCTTGATTTTGGGTGATAATATTTTCTATGGCTCCGGATTTGGCAGTTTACTGCGTGCCAGTCAGAATCTTGACGGAGCGGTCATTTTTGCGTCATCAGTCCAGGACCCAGAACGTTACGGAGTTGTTGAATTCGATGAAGAAAACAATGCGATTTCGATCGAAGAAAAGCCTAGCACGCCGAAATCAAATTATGCAGTGCCTGGGCTGTATTTCTATGATAATGATGTCGTTAGCATTGCTGGAAATATCAAACCATCTGCACGCGGAGAATATGAAATCACCACGGTGAATCAGGTCTATCTTGAGCGCCAGAAGCTGAAGGTAAGCGTATTCAATCGAGGAATCGCATGGTTAGATACTGGAACATTCGCCTCCCTAAATGAGGCCTCGACATTTATTCGCGTTATTGAGGAGCGTCAGAATACCAAGATCGGCTGTATTGAGGAAGTCGCCTTTTATTCTAAGTTTATCGACCGCCAGCAGTTACTTCATCTCGCAGATAAATATACAAAATCTGGATATGGTAATTATTTAAGAAAAGTAGCATTGGGTTCATTTGTGTAATGGTGAGATTGGTAACTTTAACTATATTATAAGATGAGAATTCTGGTCACAGGCGGAGCTGGTTTTATTGGCTCTAATTTAGTACGACTACTTGTCCTTGAAAAGGGCGTGTCGGTCGTGAATTTAGATAAGCTAACCTATGCGGGCAATCCAGAGTCCTTGTCCGATCTGACGGATAATCCGAACTATACCTTTGAGCAGGTGGATCTTTGTGATGCCGAGGCGGTGCGCGAATGCGTGGAGGCTCACCAACCTGATTCGATCATGCACCTTGCTGCCGAAAGTCATGTCGACCGCTCGATTGATGGACCAGGTGAGTTTATTCAATCCAATGTGGTCGGCACCTTTAATCTCCTACAAGCTGCACTTGAGTATTGGAAATCGCTTCCAACTGGAGGGACGACCTCCGTGTCGTCCGCTACGTCGGTGTCAGTAGGATGTGCTACCCAAGAGTCCTTCCGATTTTTACATGTGTCGACAGACGAGGTCTATGGTTCTTTGGAAGCCGATGCTGCTGGTTTTTCAGAAACCACATCATACGATCCGCATTCCCCTTATTCTGCATCCAAAGCAGCTTCCGACCATTTAGCACGTGCTTGGGCAGACACTTATGGCTTGCCGGTTTTGGTGACGAATTGCTCCAATAATTACGGCCCCTATCAATTTCCTGAAAAACTGATTCCAGTTGTTATATTGAAATGCCTACGGGGAGAATCGATCCCTGTGTATGGTAAGGGTGAAAACATACGCGATTGGCTATACGTGACTGACCATGCAAAGGCATTGTATACTGTTCTGACAAAAGGTCGACAGGGTGAAACCTATAATATCGGCGGGAACAACGAGCGTCAGAATATTGAACTTGTCAGGATGCTCTGTCGGTTGATGGATGAGCTGGTTCCTGAATACCAAGCGAAACTTGAGAAGAATCTGACTACTGATTTCTCTCTTCTGCCTTCTAACAAAAGCTATGAGTCCCTCATAACGTTTGTAAAAGATCGCCCCGGCCACGATATGCGCTATGCAATTGATGCAAGTAAGATACGAGATGAGCTTGGTTGGGAACCGAAGGAAGACTTTAAGTCCGGTTTTCGAAAAACGGTCCTCTGGTATTTGAACAACTCTAAATGGTGGGAAGCCATCTTGGATGGTTCCTATCAGTTAGAGCGGTTGGGCAACTCATAATTCGAACTATGTAAGTCAGACACTCTTGTCTGGCTCGTCCACTCACAGCATAGTCCGGCAGGAGTGCCTAACCTACTATTACGTAAGCTAGACACTCTTGTCTGGCTGTAAGGTATTACTCGCAGCATGGTTAGGCCCTCTTGCCTGACCTACGCACTGAATCAAGAACTCCCCACTTCGCGCTCAACCGTTCGCACTCGCTTTCAATTTGAACTCTAAACGAAAACATCGAACTTCGCGCCCACGAATTTCGATCCAAGAATGGCTCGTTTGCGGGTTTGCGTCCATCACCCTTGCATTCACCGCTTGGGGCTTCGCCGGAGTGATTCCATGGACGGTGCACGTCATGTTGATAGGAGGACTGTTGACGTTTCTTGCAGCTATCTGGCCACGCAAACAGTCCGCGGTGAAAGGTCCAGAGTCTGGTAGCGCAGGTTCGTCCCGAACCGCATCCGCTGATTCTAATTTCAGCGTTTCAGCATCTCAGCGTTTTAGCTTTTTCAACGTATCAGGCGTTACACGCTTGATGCGTTGGCCCTCTTTTTGGTTCTCCCTATTATTCCTTCTCTACCTAACCATTCAAGCTTGCAACCCATCGATCACAGTCGTTCACGGTGAAGGCGGCTGGTGGGTGGAAAGAATGACTCCGCCTCTGGCAGAATGGCTGCCTACGAGTGTGCGTTCAGAATACGAGCAAATGAACGCCTTTCGCGTTTTGGAGTGGTTTGCCGCATCCTTCGTTCTTATGTGGGGAATCTGGGCGGGGATCACGTGTCGCAAGACTGCGCTTATCCTGCTCTGGTCCTTGGTCGTCAGCGGCACCGCCATGGCGATGGTCGCGATCCTGCAAGACCTTACCGAGTCTGACAAAGTCCTTTGGACCCTAAAATCAGCCAATGATAATTTCTGGGGCTCGTTCTTTTACCGGAACCAAGGGGCAGCCTACTTGAACCTCATGCTCGTCGGAATTGGGGTGTTGTATTTTTATCACGCTAAAAAAGCCGAAGAATCTGCGCAGAGTGGGGGCCCGCATTTTTTACTATTTATCTTCTTCGCGCTCGTCGCCGCTTCGGTAGGCCTCGCCCTTTCCCGCGGGTGTATCCTCTTTGCTTCAGTGCTCTCGATCGCGTTCGTTCTAGGTGTCATTCTTCGCACCCTGATGGCCACGAGAAGGATCCTCAGTTCCCTTTCAATCTCCTTACTCGTCGCGGGACTCTTGGGAGCAGGCGCGTTTTTCATGATTCAGCAAATTGATGTTGAAGCGATCCAAGAGCGTTTTGGGGATGTAGGCGCGACCATTGAGAATGCTGATCAAGACGCCCGCACTCTTTCGAGTCGGGCGACCTACGAAATGGCACAGGATCGATCGTTAATGGGCTGGGGTGCAGGTTCCTTTCGTTATATTTTCCCGATCTATCAGCAGAAGATCCCCGAGCTATTTTATAGTCGTTACCATCAGAAAAAAGGCGAATGGCTTGGGCGAAAAGTTTATCACTACGCGCACAATGACATCCTACAATTTTGGGCCGAATACGGAGCCATCGGCTGCAGTCTCCTCGTCCTCACCTTTGGATCGCTTATAATTTCCGCTTTTCAGCCTTTCAGTTTGTCAGCATCTTCTATCCTCCACTTCCCACTCTCCACTTTCCACTTGATTGTCGGCTTTGCGACGATCATCGCTCACGCCTTTATCGAATTCATTCTCAATAGTCCTGCCTATTGGGTCGCTCTCATCGGCTTGCTGACTGGTATCGCAAAGTTGTTTCAATTGGAAGGCGCACGGCGGAAACGTCACTCAACGACGTAGAAGCGGTTTTAACCGCTTTATCCCATCAAAATTAAAAGCGACAAGAGTGTCGCTTTTACTAAACCTCAACTTCCCAACCGTGCCACTTTCCTTTTAAAACTCCCAATTCGATAAACGGCGTAGTCGTTAACAGCCACCTCTCAAGAAATCATTCTGTCTAAAATACAGTAACCTCGTCGCTCCGCCCATGCTCCTTTCCTTGAAAGCACTCACACTCGATGCACCTCTGAATCAAACCGGGGAGTGTCTGGTCCTCACCGAGCTGATCCTGCCTCGCCCAGGGATCGCGAAAAAGTCCGCGCTCAAAGACCTACGTCTCACCAAAGGAAAGGTGAGCCTCGCCCGTGCACCCTTTTACGAGAAAGCGCTCCTCAAAGAAAAAGTCGACGGTCCTTTTGGTATCAAAGTGAGTATCACTCGTCCCCTTAAACACCCTGAGCTCAACCAGTTTCTAAAGCAGCTCCTCGCCACTGGCATTCAAGGCCTTGGCGAAGCCGCATCTTTTTCAGCGTTTCCCAGTCTCAGTATTTCAGCATTTGCGAAAGGGCTACGCGAACTCATTGAAGTCCCCTTTGATAAAGTCAGCAACGCCCTAGAGTCGAACGATCTATCATTCCTCGCTTCTGGCGGTATCGACCTCGACAGTGAATCCCTAGTTCCTGGCCCAATCAGCATCGAACTCAAGCTCGAAGAACGCATACGACTCGCAGAGATTCCCGTCGGCCCCAAAGCTCGCGACAAGCGCAAATCCTCCGCCAAAATTTACAAGAAAGGCAGCGCGATCGGCAGTGTCACTTTCGATTTAAGTGTTTAGCCACGTAGAAGCGACACTCTTGTCGCTTTATCACAGAGCCCAGCGTAAGTTAGACACTCTTGCCTGACTACTCACCGTTCCATCCAGAACCAGCCAAAACGTGGTCAGGCAGGAATGCCTAACCTACGCACTGAATTCTTTATCCCCAGCCTAAGCCAAACGCTCCTCCTAAGTTAGGAGGAGCCCAGCAAGCCAGCCGCGTGCGCGCAGCGTTTTACGCGGCGGGGAGGTGGTCCATCATGTATACCGAGTCATGCATTCCTTTGCAGATTGGGTGCTCCTCTTGGATTAAAAGTAGCGGAGCTTCCAGTTCCCCCGTGTGAATAACAAATTGAGAGCAAGATGCTCCCACTAATTAGTGCTTCGACCACGACTTTTTCAAAGTCATCATCATTTCCTCTGCACTCAAACTCTAAACTCGAATAACGGCAAAGCCGTTAAATTTATGAAAGGAATCATACTCGCTGGCGGTGCCGGTTCTCGCCTACACCCGATCACTTTAGCTGTTTCAAAGCAGCTCATGCCTATCTACGATAAGCCGATGATCTACTACCCACTATCCGTGCTTATGCTGGCCGGTATTCGGGAGATATTGATCATCACCACACCTGAGGACCAGAGTGCCTTTCAGCGTTTGCTCGGTGATGGCTCCGAGCTCGGCTGCCGTTTCGAATATACCGTGCAGGAAGTGCCCAACGGACTTGCTCAGGCTTTTGTGCTCGGGAAAGAGTTCATCGGCGACGACAAGGTCGCGCTCGTGCTTGGGGACAATATTTTCTACGGCTCTGGTTTTACTGGTTTGTTAAAAGAAAATGTAGATCCTGACGGCGCAGTCGTGTTTGCCGCCCATGTGCATGATCCTGAGCGCTATGGTGTCGTCGAGTTCGATGAGCAGAAGAACGCTGTCTCCATCGAGGAGAAACCAACCGAGCCGAAGTCGAACTTTGCCGTTCCTGGCCTCTATTTCTACGACAACGACGTGGTGGAAATCGCTGAAACGATCGAGCCCTCCGCCCGTGGCGAATACGAGATCACCACGGTCAATCAGGTCTATCTCGAACGTAAAAAGCTCAAAGTGGGCGTCATAAATCGAGGAATTGCCTGGCTCGACACTGGGACCTTTGCGTCGCTCAATGAAGCCTCCACCTTCGTTCGTGTCATCGAGGAACGACAGGATACCAAGGTTGGCTGCATTGAGGAAGTCGCCTATCGATCCGGATTTATTGATAGCGCTCAATTACTTGAGTTGGCAAAGAAACTCGAAAAGTCGGGTTATGGCGAATATCTAAAACGAGTTGCCAAATAGCACTCAGGCTAAGTTTTAATTACCAACACACACGATTATGATTATTTTATTAGGAGGCAGTGGTTACGTCGGTAGCGCATACCGTTTATTTTTGGAAGCGAGAGGACTCGATTATATTAGTCTAGCCCGATCTGAACTGGATTATTCCGACACAGAGACATTGCTGGCGTTTCTTCGAAAAACAAAGCCAGATTTCCTCATCAATTGCGCTGGCTATACTGGCAAACCGAATGTGGATGCCTGTGAGTCTGATAAAGCGAACTGTTTATTTGGCAATGCAGTGCTTCCCGGGCGCATCGCTGAGGCCTGTTCTGAGGCAGGTGTGCCTTGGGGGCATGTCTCCAGCGGTTGTATTTATACGGGGAGCCGTCCTGATGGCAGTGGCTTTACCGAAGAAGACGAGCCGAATTTTACCTTTAGGCAGAACAACTGCTCATTTTATTCTGGCACCAAGGCTCTAGGGGAAGAAGTCCTGAAGGGGGTTGAGAATGTCTATATCTGGCGACTGCGGATTCCTTTTGATCATCGCGATGGCCCACGTAATTATATTACAAAGCTATTGCGCTATGATCAGTTGCTGGATGCCACGAATTCGATTTCGCATCTTGGTGAATTTGTCGCGAGCACCTTTGCTTGTTGGGAAAAGCAGGTGCCATTTGGGATTTATAATGTGACTAATCCAGGCAAGATAACTGCGCGGCAGCTGGTTGACCTCATTCAACAGAGTGGCGTCTCAGATAAAAAATTCGAGTTTTTTGAAAGTGAAGCAGACTTCATGTCAAAGGCTGCCATTGCACCACGCTCGAATTGTGTGATGGATTCTGGCAAGCTTGCGCGAGTTGGCATTGAAATGACTCCGGTCATTGATTGCCTTGAGCGTTGTTTGCAAGAGTGGGAACCCGCATCCTAGCGTGTGCTCCCCTGTATTAAAACTTTAGTTTGTGAAGATAAAAGAAACATATAATTCGATCAAAAAAGGGATGCGTATGCCAGCTCCCTATCGAAATAGTCTGATACTGAATCGGGTGGCTGATACATCCCCGTCCTTGCGGGGACTAATGTGTCGCTACTTGTGGCGTCGCTTGGAGAAGCAGGTGCAGCGCTTGTCGAGTGGCGCAGCCCTGGTGCAGCCTGCCTATTTATTGGCAATCCCACATTGTACCACCGGGATCGGGCATTCGGTAATGGAGTTGAATACGGCAGTAGTTCGAGCTCAGCGCTGGGGGCTCAAATATTTGCATATGCCGCTAAGAGAGCCTTGGGAAGGTTTCTTCTCTTTTGGAGATGATGAAGATCAATCTGCAGATGTGATGGCGCGTAAGCCAATCATCATTGATCTGCCTTATGTTCCTTTGCCGGATGAGCCAGAGCAAGAGTCGCGTTTGAACGACCTCATTCAGGGGTTTCGAAGTGAACAACTTGTAGTGTTTAGACTCTTTCCGAAAACGTCTGCCTTTGCTCAGTCGGAAGGCTCGTCATTTTTAAGAGGTAAATACATGAAACGGCGGATCGAGGACCCGATTGAAAATTTGCTTGGAGACGGTAAGGTGAATGTCGCTATTCATATTCGACGTGGTGATATCATGCCTATGATGAAAGCAGGAGTGGGTTCTTGGAGAGAGCGCTATGTGGATCTCGATTATTTTGTGGAATTAGCAAAGGAGGTTGAAGCTTTGTGTGGTCGAAATCGCGTATGTTTTAATATCTTTTCACAAGGTGACTTGGCTGACTTTAAGGTGTTTGATTGTTTGTCGAATGTTCACTATCGCTTGGATTACGATGTCTTTGCTAGTTTTCATAATTTGGTGATGGCAGATGTTTTGATTGGCAGTCCGAGCTCGTTTTCCTATTTGCCATCTTTGTTCTCGGATGGAGTGAAAATATTCCGATCGCCTTTTTGGCATGATCTGCCTGGTGAGCCAGAATGGGTGCGGTTTGAAGACGGCGATGATGTCGATAGAGCCTCGGTTCGATTTAAACTAACTGCGGCTCTAAAGCACAAAAAACTAATTTAATGATCAGCATAGTAATCCCAGTCTGGAAGACACTCTACCTTGCACGAACTATCGAGTCAGTCTTAGCGCAAACGTTCACAGATTTTGAGCTGATCGTGGTGGAAGGGCGTCGCCTGCCGGAGTTTGATCGTATCATGAGTGCCTATGAGGATTCACGAATTCAGATTCACCGGCATGACCCCATGCCAGTCGTCGAAAATTGGAATCAGTGTATGGGATATGCGAAGGGACAGTTTTCGATTTTGCTGTGTGATGATGATATGTTTGCCCCAGAACACTTAGAGGAGCTCTTTAACTTGAGCTTGAAGTATCCTAAGGTAGATATTTTTCACAGCCGCGTTAAAATTATCGATAATGAGGATGGGGTGGTCGATATATCACTAATGTGCGCTGAATATGAAACCGCAGGAGATTTCATATATCAGAAGATGAAGTATTTGCGGCCGCAGTTTGTGTCTGATTTTATGTATCGAACGTCGAAGTTTTGGGAGATTGGAGGTTTTGTGGATCGTCCGATGGCTTGGTATTCGGACGTTGATACTGCGATTGCAATGGCAATCCCGAATGGGATTGCTTTCTCGGAGAAAGCGACGTTTTTGTATCGAGGTGCGGATGAAAATATTAGCTCGAATTTGAAGGCAGACCAGGCGCTGGAGGCTGTTCGACAGCATTATGACTCATTACTCGTGAGTATCACTCTATTGGCACCAAAAGATTCCGTTTATTGTGATTTGATTCAGAGTAAAGCCGCAAAGTCTAGAGATAAGGCATATGCTGGAGTATATACACGAACCGGTGTCGGTCGCTATCCATTTGCTCCACTATTTAATGCAATTCGTCTGCGTAAGCGTTACCCTGTTACGATTATTCGAGCCATCCTAGCTTCGGTATATGCCCTCGGTCAGCAGAAGAACTTGAAGGCGTAGATGGGGCGATTAAAGCAGTTTTGTCACAGCCAACTAGTTAGGCGACTCTTTTTCATGTCGGTGACAGTTGGTAGCACTATGGCTGCTCAAATTGGAGTAGTGGTTGTGCTGGCACATGTGTTTGGCGCGGAAGGGATGGGTGAGTATGCGTATCATTATGCGATAGCATCTTTTTTTGGTTTAATTTCCGTTTTTGGCTTTCCTATATACCTCCAGCGCGAACTGGCAGCTCGGCCAGATGACTTTTATCGTATCCACTCGGATGCTTTGTCTTTCAAACTTTTGTTAGATGCCAGTTTGCTCGTCGTTTCAGCTGCGTTGCCGCTGGTGTTTAAAATTCCGAACGTCTGGCTATTTTATATATTTGTCTTAGTTCGTTTTTTGATGGCTTATAACTCATTTTTTTTAGTTGAATTTAGGGTTTTGGCGGCTTTCAAGACTGAGTCGATTTTAACGGCGGCTGGCAATTTATTGTATTTCTTTTTTGCCTTTATAATTGCTACTTTAACATCAAACTTAAATGGAGTAGCGCTAGGCTTTTTGGTTGCTCAAGCGATTGTGTTGGTTTGTGTCATCACAACGTGGCGGGCTAAAAGCGGTCGATGCTTATTAGCTTTTTCTACCAACAATTTGAGTCAGACATTTCGGAAGAATTTGCCCTATGCGTTAGATCAGGGATTGGTCGAGTTTTTAGGTCAAATTACCTCTTTTTTGATCGGTTTGTTTTTGGGAAATGCAATGTTAGGAGTGTATCAGGCTGGCCTTCGGATTGCAAATGGAGTGTTAACATTAGCCTCGATTGTCATGGGCGCGTTTATCTCGAAGTTGTCTGAATATTGGAGCTCAAATCGGCTGTTGTTTAGACGTGAATCCAATCGTGCCGCATTGATTTTTCATAGTATTGCGATTGGAGCATTTTTGTTTTTCTGGCTAGGAGGACCCTATTTGACTCAATTGTTATATACGCCTGAGTTTAATGATTTAAATGAACTATGGCCCTTATTTGGACTCTATGTTGCGAGTCGATATTTGGCATCAGTTCCGGGGATATTACTCACTGCAAGCGGACAACAGAAACAACGGGTTTGGGTGAATATATTTGCTTTGGCTGTTATACTGAGCTTATTTTATATTTCAGTTGAAAAGTTGGGTTTAATTGGGGTTATATTCCTTATATTTATTAGCCAAGTGTTGATACTTATAATATACAAGATTCTTGCTAGTAAGCTGACAGTTCGGCCCTGTCATAATGTATATGATACTCCAGTTTATTTATTATTTGTAGGCATTACTTGCTATATAATGAGTTTCTATTTATAGGCAATGAAGAGATCAAAATATAAAATCGCCCTGTTTGGACATCGCTTGGATTCTAGTAACCTTGGGGTCGATGCTTTGACGCAATCTCATCTTTCGATTCTCCAGAGTGAAGCCATTCGACTTAATGTTGATTTTGAAATCGATATTTTTGCGGGAAAAAAAGTTTTGGCAGTAGTTGAATACTCAAATAACATGATACTGCGTCAGTTGCCTAGTCCAGTTATTCCAAAAAGGATATTTGCTAATATTTTACAAATTCCACATTCTTTTAAGGATTATATTGCAGTGTTTGATTTGAGTGAGGGTGATAGTTTTGCGGATATCTATGGCTGGAGGCGTGCATACATTAATTCAATGCAAAGGATTTTGGCAGCTAGAGCAGGTTGTCCTGTTGTAGTCGCGCCGATGACGATCGGTCCATTCAATCACAGTTTCTGGCGTCGGTTTGCGGCAAAGGCTTTGGATATTAGTTGTGTTGTTTTTGCCCGAGATGAAAAATCTGTAGGAGTCGCTCGTGAGCTTGGTTGTGATCGGGTTCAACTTGCTACTGATTTAGCGATGGCCTTACCTTTTGAGCGATCAAACTGTAGTTTGAATGATCAGAATAAAATTCATGTAGGTGTAAATGTTTCCGGGTTGTTGTGGTCTGGTGGCTATACTGGTAAAAATGAGTTTGGAATTAAGGCGGATTACGGTTCGACCATGACTGCCATCATCCAGCGTCTTACATCTGATCCTAGTATCCAAGTGCACTTAGTGCCGCACGTCTTGTCGACTGAACCTGTGGAAGATGACCGCGTTCCGTCGCAAATACTACGTGAGCAGTTTTCATCCTGTTTAATCGCGCCAAGTTTTGGAGGTTCAATTGCAGCTAAGAACTATATATCAGGGTTGGATTTTTTCATGGGATCACGCATGCATGCGTGTATTGCTGCATTCTCTTCTGGAGTGCCGACTTTGCCACTCGCATATTGTATGAAATTTGAGGGCCTATTTGGTTCCTTGGGCTATCGTCGAACTGTCGATTTGTGTAGTGCCAGTCAGGAGCAGATTTTAAGCGCACTTGAACGAGCATTGGTTGAGCGTGATGAGATCAAGGAAGAAGTCATGGAATCATTTGCGAAGGCCAGTGATTTGTTGGGTCAATATGGACGAGCGGTTGGTGCTGTGTTGGAGCAGGCTATATCATGAGCCAAGTATTGCGAAAAGTATTACGTGCAGATACTTGCGCAGGGTGTGGGCTTTGTCAGTCGATTACAGGGGGGGCGGTTGAAGTTGAGTTAAATGAGAGGGGATATTATCGCCCAAGTTTGGACGATAATATCTCGCTGGAGCAGGATACGTTGATACGTGCTGTGTGTCCTGCAATTACGGTGCAGCATGGAAAAAGTGACATACCCCTAGATCCAATTTGGGGGCCCGTTTTACAGATGCAGACGGGGTATGCCCAAGATGCCAAAATAAGATTCAAGGGGTCTTCAGGAGGGGTTTTAAGCGCTCTGCAGATTCATTTGCTGGAATCCGGTAAGGTGGAGGCAGTTATAAATATTGGTGCCAGTGATGAAGCACCATTACTGAATCAGGTATATCTTTGTAAAACGGTTGAAGATATAGCATCGAATGCGGGATCTCGCTATGCGCCTTCAGCACCTTTACGTGACATCCATCATTTAATAAAAGGCCTCACACGTGTGGCGTTTGTTGGAAAACCTTGTGATGTTTCTGCGTTGCGGCGACTCTCTGAGTATGACTCTGCTTTAAAGTCGAAGCAGTTCTATTTTTTATCTTTTTTATGCGCAGGTGTTCCCAGTCAGAATGCAACAAATGCATTGGTTCAGGAGATGGGATATCAGCCTGACCAAGTCGCTAAGTTTCGGTATCGTGGAGAAGGATGGCCAGGCTTTGCCAAAGTGGAGGCTGTCGACGGTTCATCTGCCAAGATGTCTTACAATGATTCTTGGGGTAAAATACTGAATCGACAGTTGCAAACTCGATGCAAAATTTGCCCTGATGGAACAGGTGAGTTTGCAGATATCAGCTGTGGTGACGCATGGCATGGAAACGACAAAGGGTTTCCAGATTTCAAGGAGTTAGCTGGTCGTAGTGCGATCATTGTGCGCTCGCGAAAGGGGCAGGAGTTACTGCGAGACGCCGTTGACGAAGGTGATGTTGTTTTGGAGCCATCTGAATTTTCGTTGGATGATCTGAGTAAGATGCAACCTTATCAAGTGAATCGACGTAAAATGGTGATTCCACGTTCTCTTGCCTTTCTATTGTTTCGGAGGCAGCGTGTGCGTTCAACGTTTAGGTCTGATTTTGCGGTATTCAAGACCGTGAGTGTCTTGCGGGGCCTTCGCGAGTTTTTGGGCACTATGAATCGCCTGGTTTTTGGGAGAATGTAAAAGTAAATGTTAAGTAAAAGACAGGATAGTAGCTTATGCCTCTTATGGGCATTTTTAATAACCATTATGCACATTTTGGCAGTCCTGCGTTTGGGGGGCGATTTGCTTGCAGTGATTTCACTGTTGTATATACCATTAAGGTTCATCGCTTGGTCAGTGCTTTCAATTGAAAAGCGTCTATCCGGAGCCATCATGCAGTGTTGTGGGGATTTGGGCTTTTTTGGTTGGGTTGCGCTTTATCCTAATGACATAGATTTTCTTGGTTTTGATTCTCGAGTAATTGGAGCCTCATTACTAATTGGTGCGGTCGTTCTGACGGTTCATCTGTTGGTATCTTTGTTCACTCGTGGGAGTTCAATTCTTCACAATTCAACTCGTATTTACTGGCCTAAGCTAGAAATGAGGTATTTGTATCTTTTGTTTATTGGGTTTTGGATCGTGGCATTTTCGTTTGCAATGATTTCTCATGCTACAGGTATTGCCGCAATGGGAGTGGATGTGAAGTCGAGTGCAGTTTTACCATTTCGGCTGGCTGGTGTGCTCGCGTATTCGAGGGTTTACGCGGTTCCAATGTTTGCTTTGCTGTTTGTTGATATCTTTTCGGAAAGAAAAATGTCCGTCATGTTTGTTTTAACAGTTTTGGCTCTTGTGATGTTTAGCTTCTTTGAGGCTTATATTAGGCTTAGCCGAGGGGTGGTCATTACAAATATGCTTTATTTGTTTTTTTGGGCCATTTATCGGGGCAAGATGAACTTCCGATTACTGTTTTCGGCTGCAGGGGTCGTTCCAGTCATGGCAGTCGCGTATCCATACATTTCTCGCTTAAGAGGGTTGCTCGGCTCTAGTGGTGGCAGTATTGGAGATGGTCTTAGAGATTTAATCGAAAAGCAGTATTTATTTGGACAAATGGCAACTGGTTTTATTGATAGTTTGTATGCTGTTATAATACGTGGATTCTCCGAAGGGCTTGTGATGTGTAAGTTTATTCAGCATCTTGATTTCGATATTTTTGTTAATCATTTAGATTTACTCGAGCCATTTGGAAATGTTTCACTATATCATACTCGTGTTATTGATGGTGTCGGAGCCACTGTTGCTCATAGTTCTGGGATCACTCTCTATACCGATTCCCTTTTTCTTGGGGGGATAGGCTTCGTGTTAGTGACTGCGGCCATTTCTTCTTGGATATCGTATTTGATTGATGCGAGGAGGTTGGGGCCGTTTACCGCAAACCCTGCGTTACAGGCCTCTTTGTGCTTCTTCTTTTTTACGACCTTTGTGGGGGGGGTTATTTCTAAATTATTCCTTCGTAATCCTATGGTTGCCTTGGTTTTATTATGTGTTTGGGGGGGGATGTATTTTCTTTCTCGTTTTCTCGGTGGAGTGCCTAAGGGGTTGGCTCTCCGGCGATGATTGCGTGCTCCAATGCGTGCTGTTTTTTTATTAGCAAGGTAGTCGTTCGATGCGCGTTTTATTCATAACAACCCATCCTCCCTTTCCTCCTATTGATGGGGTTCGTATTCCTGAGGCAAATCATCTGCTCGCATTGCGTGAGGAGCATCAGGTCGACTGTCTGCTGTTGAAGTGTCAAACGATGCCTTATAGTCATGCGGATGTAGATGCTACCGCACTAGAGGTCGAAGAGCTTTACGAAGTTTGTATGAGCCCATTGGGAGCGAAGCGTTCAATTTTGCGTGAATTTGTTAATAGAGAACCGTTTTATGGTCGCTGGATTTTGTCAGAGGCATTGCCGTCACAGTTGGCAGAAAATGATTACGATCTCATTTGGTGTGGGACTGCGCCAGCCGTGGCAATCATGGCAAAGCCTAGTATGAGAACGCAGTTGAGTGCGATGCACTATGTTGCAGGGCTGAGTGACATACATTCGCTGGTGATTTCGTTGGTAGCGAAGCAGTCCGAGAAGAGTCATTCATTTTTTTTCCGTTATATTAAAAATCCACTGCTTAATTTTAGAACCCGCTTTTTGAAAAGGGCGGAAGCACAGATGCTAGGCCAATACGATTTATGCACAATGCAAACCGTTCGTGAAGAAGAGTGGGTTTGTTCGATGGGGGGAGGACTGGGAGCGCGGTCATTAGTATTACCGAACGGGGTCAATCAGGAGTTGTTTGATTTACCAGTTGAGCGAACAGAGCAGCAGGTTTTCTTCGTTGGCTTATTGTCTGGTATGTATCGTGAGCGCGTGCAGTGGTTTTTCAATGGTGCGTGGTCTCTGATTCGTCAGCGGTTTCCTCATGTGAAAGCCAGTGTCGTTGGTAAGGGGGCTTCTGTTGAGCTGGAAGCGTTTTTTCAGGAGAATGGAGTTGATTACTTCCCTTTTGTTGAATCCCTAGAGGATATTTATCGGGAGCGCACTGTCATGGTAGCGCCAATCTTTAAGGGATATGGAATTATCAATAAAGTCTTAGAGGCGATGGCTTCTGGTTGCCTAGTAGTCGGGGACCGGACTGCCTTCAATGGGATTGAAGGATTTGAGAGCGGTGAGCATGGTATGATCGCAGAGACTGCTGAAGAATTTGCTGAAAAAGTATGTCAATGCTTAGAGTCGGATGATTACTTGAAAGATGTGCGATCTTTGGGGCGTGAGCTGATTCGTAGTCAATTTAGTTGGGCGACTCGTTACAAAGCGTTGCAGGCGCGTATTCGTTCTCTGGTTGAGCCAGTTGTGAAAAAGGATTAATCAGGCTAGAAGGTTATGTGGTGTATCGATAGAATGTATTTATGGAGCCGTTCCTTATTGGAACTTAAAGATGGAGATCAGATGCTGGCGGGTTATCCTAAAACGGGTAGCACTTGGATTCGCTACTACCTCTATTCATTGTTAGCTCAAAAAGTAGATGGTTTAGATAGCACAATTGACGCAATGAATGCGGCAATGCCAGAGTTTGCCAATCAGAGCATTTTAAAATCTTGGACGTTTGATGAATGTCGGCGTGTTGTTAAAACGCACCAAAGAGGGTTATTTTTTCTCAAAAATAAGAAAACAGCACTAATCGTCCGCGACCCACGAGACATTGTTGTGAGTTACTACCACTATGTGACTGGCTTAAAAGACTACAATTTCAATGGGACGATCTCTGATGTCTTAAGGCATCGAAAATGGGGGGTGGAGTCGTTTTTTAAGCATTATGCATCTTGGGCAAAGCATGCAGGATTGGTATTGAAATACGAGGATTTGAAAGATGACCCGTTCGATGGGTTTTCACGCCTTGCTGCATATTATGGTATTGAGCGATCCAGAGAAGAAATCCAGCAGGCAATAGATGCGTCTAATTTCTCTAATATGCGTGCTGCGCAGCAGAAAAGTGATAAATTGAAAGACGAATTCAGAGAAGGCCATCAATTCGTGCGGAGTGGAAAAAAAGCGCAATGGAAGGAATTATTTAGTGAGGATGATATTACTTACTACGAAAACTTGAAAAAGAAATATCATTTTGATCTCTATGATTAAGCCTAGTGTATGTGCGTGCGGTCCTCGTGCCAAGAATGCCGTGACCGGTGTTGCCCTCGCTTTTGATCTTCTAATTCAAGGCTTGGAGCGTGGAGAGGTTAAGCATCGAATCGTTGATGCTACTTTTAGCGGGATGGTCTCGAAGTCCGGAGCTTTTGCTGTTGGGCGGGCGTTAGAGACGATCTGTGTTATTGCTTGGGTCTGGTGGGATTTGTTGTTTTGTCAGGTCTACTATGCCACGATGTCGACTTCTTCTGTTGGTTTTATTCGTGATTATTTGACGATCGGTTTTGCGAAGCTGTTGGACCGACGGACGGTGCTGCATTTACACGGTGGTGGATTTGAGGATTTCTATGTTTCTCAGAGGCCTTGGTTGCAGCGTTTGATCCGCGCGAATCTTAAGCGCACAGACTGTATTATTGTGCTGGGCGAGTTACTGCAGGAGCAGTTTTACTGTGTGGGTGATTTCGTGAAACCGAAATTGGTTGTTGTAGTCAATGGCCTAACGCTTGGAGTGGATGAACCAGTTGCTGAGAGTAAAACGTTGAAGGAAGGGCAACGGGTTGAGCTTTTGTATCTATCAAGCTTGATGCCATCTAAAGGGTTCTTCGATGTGCTCCAGTCGATGGCATTTCTGGAGGAGGGGAGTCCTGGCAGCTATCACTTGAATTTGTGTGGCTTTTTTGTGGATGCCAAAACGGAAACGGCTGTTGAAGTGCATGATGACGCGACGTTACATGCTTATATTGCAAGATGTGGATTGCAGGAATGTGTCACGTATCATGGACAAGTTCTCGGCGAAGCCAAACACGAGCAATTTGCGCAGGCACATATATTTTTACTACCGACCAGTTACCCTTGGGAGGGCCAGCCGTTGAGTATTATTGAGGCATTGGCTTATTCGGTGCCGGTGATTAGCTGCCATCATAAGGGAATCCCTGAATTAATTGCGGATGGCGAGACGGGGCGTTTTGTTGAGCCAAAAGCGCCTCAGTCGATTGCTGAGGCTGTGCTTGAGATGACTACCTCCCCTGAGGAGTATACGCGATTAAGCACTACGGCACGTGCGCATTATGAAGCACACTTTAAGCGTGAGGTGCATTTGAAGAAGCTGATTTCTGTCATTATGGATTGTCCTGAGTCTGAGGTGTCGGCGGTTGACGCTTAGTTTCGGGAGACAGCTGAACGAAGTTGAAATGGCGTGAAGCGACACTGTGAAGTGTCGCTTTTTTATTTTAAGAATAGCTGGATGATCCGCTCTGTGATTTTTCAGTCGTGTGTCTATGGAGATTAAATTTTGGTCGTCGCGTAAGAGACTTCGTCTCACCGCGTTAAGAGCGTCGCTCCACGCGGCTGGGCTACGATTCTGCTACTGTGTGACCGCGAGTTAGGCATTCTTGGTGCTTGAGTTATTCGTAATAGTCGTATTGAAACTACGACTATTGTGGATGATCGAATCAAAAAGCTTCAGCTAGACTTTCCCAGAGGAGCGCCGATTGGGAGCGATTTCTTGCGGCGCAGCGGCATATCGAATGATTTATCTACTCAGTATGTGCGTTCTGGTTGGATCCAGCGATTAGGGCGTGGCGTGTTTATGCATGCAGGTGATCAATTGCAATTAGACCCCACGTTGGTGTTTTTAGAATCCAAAATCGAGGGACTTCATGTTGCTGCGAAGTCGGCGTTGGCACGTCATGGGTATCGTCAAAATCTTTCTGCGTCTGAAACAGTCGTCCTTTGGGGGGCTCCGAAAGCAAGGCTTCCGGATTGGTTTATAGAGCGTTTTTCCGGGCGCTATAATCGCACGCAGCTTTTTTCATCGTCACTCTCGGCAGTGCTTTGCCGTCTTCCGGAATTGCCGAATGGACCACTGGTTTCAGAGCCAGAGCGCGCTTTGTTGGAAATGTTGAGCGAAGTCGGTCTTTCTCAAGAATTGAATGAGGCTCGGGCGATCCTGGAAAGCATGCGGCAGATTCGCGTCAAACGGTTACTGCAATGGATTCAGTGTTGTAAAATGGTTAAGGCGGTTAGGCTGTGTGCCTATTGGTCGCGGGAATTGGAGCTGCCATGGGCAGAGCGGGTGATTGATGGAATACCAGAGGCGATGCTTCGGCATCGCTGGACCGGGACGCTCGGGAATGGCGGCACGCTGAACTTACCAGCAATGCAGCATGAGCAACCTAAAGAAGAATGAATGCTGATTATTTAAATACCGTGCGCTTGTTGCTCAAGGTGGCTCCGGTCGCTTTGTGGAGCGAGGTGTTTGCATTAAAGGGCGGCACGGCGATCAATCTATTTGTGCGTGATTTGCCACGGCTTTCGGTGGATTTAGATTTGGTCTATCGAATGCATTCAGATGCACGTGAAGTGGCTTTGGCAACTATCCAGTCTGAGATCGGTAAGATGGCGTCTGAATTAACTGCGATGGGGTTTCAGGTTGAGGCGGCCAAAAATCCTCAAGGAGATGAAGTGAAGCTCTTTGTGCGTGAGGGGCGGTATCGGATTAAGGTGGAAATAAATTACGTTTTTAGAGGCACGATTCGCCCTGTAGAACTGTCTGACTTGAGTCCTGCCGTGGAAGATCAGTTTTTCACGGAACTGACGCTGCCTTTGCTTACTACCGAGGAGTTGTATGGAAGTAAGCTTGTGGCCGCGATGGACAGGCAGCACCCGAGGGATTTATTCGATGTTCTCGGCCTCTATGAGTCTGTTGGGTTGAGTGATGCAGTGGTTGAATGTTTTGTCTGTTACCTTGCTGGGCACAATCGACCCGTGCATGAAGTATTGTTCGCGAGTGTGGTGGATATTGAAAGTGCGTTTGAGAATGAGTTTCAGGGGATGACGAGTGATCCAGTTGCCTTGTCTGACCTAATTGATGTGAGGCGGCGTCTATTCGCAGATTTGCCTAGCGCTTTGACCTCGGCCCATCGACGTTTTTTATTGAGTCTGGTTAAAGCTGAACCTCAGTGGGAACTCATGACTTGTTCGCACTTAAGCGCGATGCCTGCGCTCAAATGGAAACTGCGCAACCTGGAACGGCTCAGATCGAGTAGCCCCGAGAAATTTGAGGCACAGGCGAAAGAACTGGAGGTAAGGTTCGAACTATTATGAATAATAGTAAAACATGTTCCGAGGCCGTAGGCCGACAAGACCGGATGCGTAGCAGACCGGAACAAGTATCTTTTTGGTCATCCACAGAATATTCCGGCTTTTTGGCGGGACTTATTCGCGAATTAAACGCGTCAGGCGCAACAGCGGAACAGCGTTTTCAGATTAGTGAAAGAAGCTATCGCTCGGCGAAGTCGACGCCCGCTCGGTTGTTGCTGCGGTTTCGGCAATACATCGTTTATCCAGTGCAGCTTTTCGCTGCGCTGGCTAGCCGACGACTTCGAGTTTATAGTTCGAGTCATCAGTCAGAGTCTGGAACTGGAACAGCGACACAGGCGTTAAACTTGAACTGCAACGACGTCTGCGTCGTGAGCACGAACACCTTCTACGCGCCACTGATTGCGACCTATCTGCACCCGAACGTGGTGCACTTAGTCTATGATCTGTTTCCGGAGGCGATGATCCATTCTGGGAAATGGCAAGAGGGCACTTTTAAGGTGAAGGTCATCCGCTGGATTACCAAGCAGACGCTTCAGCGCTCAAAAACGAATGTCTTTCTCGGTGAGCGACTCAAGGACTATGTGGAATCGATTCACGGACCAGTAGAGAATGCTGCGATCATCGCGGTGGGAGCGGATCAAGCGCTTTTTGTGCGAAGCCCAAAGGAACGTCGAACGTCGAACGTCGAACGTTCAATTTTGAACGAGGATGCCTCAATTTTAAACTCGAACTCAGAACTCGAACGGGAATCGTGCCCGACTATTCTGTATTGTGGTAATTTTGGGAACATGCATGATTCCGAGACGTTGTTTGATTATTGGAGAAGTCGTGGAAGCGGCACTCCTGTCGCTTTGACTGAGGGAGGGGGAAAGCGACAAGAGTGTTGCTTCTACTTCTATTGCTCGGGGCCGAAGCGGGCCGCGCTGGAGTCGGCGCGATCTGAATTATCAGATGTATTGAAGGATTCGATACATCTGGGAGGAGGGCTGAGCCAAGCGGATTGGATCGCGGTAATGGAATCGGCGGATGTGGCGCTCGTCACGATGAGCCCTGGGTCGGAGACCGTGGTGATGCCGAGCAAGACTTATTCCGCGATGATGGCGGGCCAGGCGATCCTCGCGATTGCTCCTGAGAATTCGGACCTCGTTGATCTAATTAAGGTCGCGGATTGTGGTTGGTGGGTGGAGCCTGGGGATGTCGCTGGTTTGGAGGCTGCGCTGGATGTCATTGATTCAGATCCTGAGTTATTGTTGAATAAACGTGAAAATGCTTTCAATTACGCGCATACTCATTTAGGGCAAGATTCACTGGCCAGGGAGTGGGAGCGCGCTTTCTTGAATTTGTGATACGACTGCTTTTTTGTAATTTCAAATGATTCATCGAATATTGAACATACGAACTGTAGCGCTACTGGGTTTTTACCTCGTGGTTGCCGTTGTTAGCTATTGGGTGGCTTATGAGATCCGGTTTGATTTTGCGGTGCCGGAGCCCTTTGCGGTGGATCGACTGGAGACGCTTTGGTGGGTGGTGATGCTTCAGTTGATGCTGCTGTCTGGGTTCGGGCAGTTGAGTAGTCTCTTGTCGTATTTTCGTTTGCCGGATGCTTTGCGCCTTGGGATGGCGTTGATGATCGCGGCGATGATCATGGCTTCGATGTGGTATGTGTATGCAGGCGATGGCGTCCCTCCACGCGCGGTGATTTTGGTGAATTTCCTCCTGTGCTTTTTAGCGATTGGTGGTTTTCGGGTTTTGATGCGGGTGAAGGCGAGTCGTGGCTTGGCGGATTGGTTGGCGGTGGATCAACTTGAGAATGTTTTGATCGTTGGAGCTGGAGAGGTGGGTGCGAACCTTTGTTCGGAGTTGATGAATAAATCGAGCATGGGGATGCGACCAGTTGCTTTTTTAGATGATGATAAGCGTAAGATTGGTCGCTACGTGCATGGTGCTTTGGTGGCAGGCGCGACCGATGATTTGGCTAAGGTGGTCAATCGCTATGCGGTGACTAAGGTGATCATCGCATTTCCTTCGGCTTCGATTAAACGAGTGAAAGAGGTGGCAGAGGCTGCTCGTGTGGAGGGGCTGTCTGTTGAAATTGTTCCAGCATTGACGGATCTAGTGAGTGGCCGTGCGGAGATCTCGCAATTGCGTCCGATAGAGCTTCAAGATTTATTAGGTCGAGATGCGGTCGACCTACATTCCGATGCGATTCGTTCGATGTTGGAAGGGAAGCGAGTCTTAATTACAGGCGCGGGTGGTAGTATTGGCAGTGAACTTGTTCGCCAAGTGATCGAGTATGCGCCTCGTTCGGTGCATTGTGTCGATCAGACGGAAATTGCGATTTTTAACTTGCAGCAAGATGTGCTCAGTGGGGTTGAACTCGGTGGAGTTGAGGTGCACACTTCGATTTTGGATGTGTTTGCTGAGGGGGACGTGCGTCAGCTGTTTGAGCGTTTTAAGCCTGATGTTATTTTTCATGCAGCGGCGCATAAACATGTGAATCTGATGGAAGGGCAACCCGCTGAGGCATTAAGGAACAATTTCTTTGCAACGTCTGGACTTGTGAAAGCGGCCAGTGAGTGTGGTGCAGAGCGCTTTATTTTGATTTCAACCGATAAGGCAATCAATCCAACGAGTGTCATGGGCGCGAGTAAGCGCTTGGCGGAATTGTCGTTGTTAGAGCAGCAGAAAATTGAGGGCAACCAAACCAAATTTATGTCGGTGCGTTTTGGTAATGTGCTGGGCTCTTCGGGTAGTGTGATTCCTATCTTTCGGCATCAGATTGCAGGAGGTGGCCCGGTCACGGTGACCGATCCCGAAGTGACTCGTTTCTTTATGACTGTTGAAGAGGCGGTTGGGCTTGTGCTTGAAAGCGCGACGCAGGGAGAGGGGGGCGAAATCTTCGTGCTGAATATGGGCAAATCGATTAAGATTGTGGATGTCGCGCGTCAGATGATTGCGTTGAGCGGCTTGCGTGAAGGCGTCGATATTGACATTGAGTTCATTGGTTTGAAGCCAGGGGAGAAGCTTTACGAAGAAGTGCAGCATTTGAATGAAGAGCTGCGACCAACTGAGCACCCGCGAGTCTTACGTTTTGTGGCGAATTCAGAGTCTGTAATGTCTGTGAAGGAAATGAAGGTGCTTTTGCTTAAGGCGATGGAAACG
>Ga0209555_10001004_pt1 | contig 22747 bp, 19 predicted proteins | sample SaaInl85LU_5_DNA_FD_184643 | JGI IMG/M metagenome (GOLD analysis project Ga0209555, IMG submission 184643) | Marine microbial communities from expanding oxygen minimum zones in the Saanich Inlet - ESP_85LU_5_DNA (SPAdes) (version 2) | ecosystem: Environmental > Aquatic > Marine > Intertidal... | reverse complement strand
GTTACTCTTAGGGAGTATTTTAATAATAGTCGGCATTGTAGGCGCTCTTTTACCTGTTTTACCCGGACCTCTAACCAGCTGGTTTGGTTTAGTTACACTATATTTCTCTGACCAAATTGAATTCAACTGGAGCTTTTTAAGTATTACTTTTAGTATTGCTTTAGCAGTAATGATTCTAGATTATACAATTCCAATGATTGGCACAAAACATTTTGGAGGCAGTAAATATGGTGCTTACGGAACAACTATTGGCCTTATTATTGGTGTTTTTATTCCCATTCCATTCGGGATACTAGTTGGCTGCTTTTTAGGGGCTTTTATTGGTGAATTATTACTTGACGCTAAAGATATCAAAAAAGCCACCAAAGCAGCATTTGGTGCTTTTTTTGGTTTTTTAACTTCTTCTTTTTTAAAATTTATAGTTGCCATTGGTTACTCAGTAGTATTTGTACAAAAAATTATTGAACACAAAGAGGTCTTCTTTTAAAACGAGAACTTAAAAAGCTAGTTTTACTTCAATTAAAGTAAAACTCATTTTGTTATTTTAAAAATCAAGTCCGTTAATCAACAAAAACACTTTGTGATTTCTGCCTCACCATTCCAGTAAAAAAATATGTAATACAACCTATAAAATCGTTTCTAGATAGATCTCTGTTTTTAATAAGGATTTTACTAGTCAATAGCTTTGTATTCTAATTGTAGATTGCGATTAAAATGCTAAAACAAAACTTAACATCAGCATAAACAAAAAAAGCAACCCATTTTTGGGAAGCTTTCCATTGGTTAACAAAACCATGCACTTTTACTAAAGTACGAAACAACACAACTGCTGTATACACAGCACTACAAATATACATTCTTTTTTCAAACTAAAAAAACCTATATTTTTTTACTTAGTATGCAATTGTGTATTTAGCTGTAGCGTGTATCTTTGTAAACTTTAGCAAACAGATAAAATACAGCAAATGCAATTATCAGAACAAGAAATTGTACGTAGAGAAAAACTAGGCAAATTAAGAGATTTGGGTATAAACCCATATCCTGCAAATTTATTTCCAATCGATTCTAATTCAACAGCCATTAAAGCTGATTTCTCCGAAGGAAAACAGGTTGTAATTGCTGGTAGGTTAATGTCTAGAAGAATTCAAGGAAAAGCTTCTTTTGCTGAATTACAAGATGGTGAAGGTAGAATTCAAGTATATTTTAATCGTGATGAGATTTGTACTGGAGAAGATAAAACTTTGTATAATGATGTTTACAAAAAATTATTAGATATTGGGGATTTCATAGGAGTTACTGGTGAACTATTTACCACGAAAGTTGGTGAAAAAACAGTAATGGTTAAAGACTTTAAATTGCTATCTAAAGCATTAAAACCATTACCATTACCAAAAGTTGATGCAGAAGGGAATACCTATGATGCGTTTAATGATCCTGAACTGCGTTACAGGCAACGTTATGCAGATTTAGTTGTAAACCCGCATGTAAAAGAGGTGTTTGTAAAGCGTACTAAATTATTTAACGCAATGCGTCAGTTTTTTAATGATGCTGGTTATTTTGAAGTAGAGACTCCTGTTTTACAACCTATTCCAGGTGGTGCGGCTGCAAGACCTTTTGTTACACATCATAATTCTTTAGATATTCCATTGTATATGAGAATTGCCAACGAATTGTATTTAAAAAGGTTGATTGTTGGTGGTTTTGATGGTGTCTATGAGTTTTCTAAAAACTTTAGAAATGAAGGAATGGACAGAACCCATAATCCTGAGTTCACAGCTATGGAAATTTATGTTTCTTACAAAGATTACAACTGGATGATGGATTTTTGTGAGCGATTATTAGAGTATTGTGCGATTGCAGTAAACGGAACTTCTGAAGCTACTTTTGGGGAACACAAAATTAATTTTAAAGCTCCTTACAAAAGAATTACAATGCGGGATTCAATCTTAGAATTTACAGGTTTTGATATATATGACAAAACGGAAGATGAAATAAGAAATGCTGCAATATCTATGGGAATTGAAGTTGATAAAACCATGGGTAAAGGAAAATTAATCGACGAGATGTTTGGAGAAAAATGTGAAGGCAATTATATACAACCAACATTTATTACAGACTACCCAAAAGAAATGTCTCCTTTATGTAAAGAACACAGAGAAAACTCAGAATTGACAGAGCGTTTTGAATTGATGGTTTGCGGTAAAGAAATCGCAAATGCGTATTCTGAATTGAATGACCCAATTGACCAACGTGAACGTTTTGAAGACCAACTGAAACTAGCAGCAAAGGGAGATGATGAAGCTACTGAATTTATCGATCAAGACTTTTTACGTGCTTTAGAATACGGGATGCCTCCAACTTCTGGTATGGGAATTGGAATGGATAGGTTGATTATGTTTTTAACCAATAATCAATCGATTCAAGAAGTATTATTCTTTCCGCAAATGAGACCTGAGAAAAAAGCTCCTACGGTAGCATTGAATGACGATGAGAAAGCTGTATTAGAAATTCTTACTAAAGCAGAAAAGTTAGAATTGACTGATTTAAAAAATCAATCTGGATTATCTAATAAAAAATGGGACAAAACCATTAAAGGCTTAACTAAAAAAGAAGTTGCTAAAGTTTCTAAAACTGATGATGGCTTGTTTGTAGAAGTTATTTAAACAACTTTTTTAATTATAATAAAGGAATTACTTAAATGTAGTTCCTTTTTTTTATTTCCAAAGCACAGGTATTCATCACCTAAATTTCATAGGTAAATGCACCACTTTCTTAGTCTCAAAAAATGATTCTTCAAAATAATTGGGTAAATCGTAAATTGTAGCTGTTGTATATTTTTGTAATTCTTCTGATAGGTCTCCTCCTTTCAAATAGAGAATTCCGTTTTTTAAATCGTGGTTTTGTTTTTTTGCAATTTTTCCTTTTGTCCATCTTACAAATGTTTCCATTTGGGCTACAGCTCTACTAACAATAAAATCATAAGTGTCTTTTACTTCTTCTACTCTACCGTGTGTAGTTTTTACATTGTATAAGCCCAATCTTTCTATAACCTCATTAACGACTTTTATTTTTTTTCCAATAGAATCTACCAAATGAAACGTTGTTTCTGGAAATAATATAGCCAAAGGAATTCCTGGAAAACCGCCTCCAGTTCCTACATCCATAACTTTAGCTCCAGTTTTAAATTGCATAACTTTTGCGATACCTAAAGAATGCAATACATGGCGTAAATACAATTCATCTATATCTTTACGAGAAACTACATTAATCTTCAAATTCCAATCTTTATACAACTCTTGTAATTTTGAAAACTGATTTTTTTGTGTTTCAGTTAAATTTGGGTAGTATTTTAAAATGAGTTCCATATATACGTTTTAACAACACTACAAAAATAGAATTTTAACAACAAAAACACAGTTGTAAAAAATTAATATTTTTCTTATTTAAACCTTTTAAATACAGTATTTTTGCAAAGTTTTTTTACCACAAAGTAAAACTAGACAAACAAATACAAATAGCATTAAAATATTTCAAAATGGCACATCCTTTATCAGACAGAATTAACAGCTTACCAGCATCTGCAACACTTGCAATGGCTGCTAAAGCTAGAGAATTAAGAGCAGAAGGCAAAGATATTATTGGTTTAAGTTTAGGTGAACCAGATTTTAACACTCCTGATTTTATCAAAGAAGCTGCAATTGAAGCAATAAACCAAGATTACAATGCTTACACTCCTGTTGATGGATATTTGGAATTAAAAGAAGCAATTTGTACAAAATTTAAGCGTGATAATAATATCACATACACCCCTAGCCAGGTTGTAGTATCTACAGGTGCAAAACAATCTATTGCTAACATTATGCAAGTATTATTGAACCCTGGAGACGAAGTATTATTACCATGTCCTTACTGGGTAAGCTATTCTGCAATTGCTACTTTATGTGAAGCAAAATCGGTAGAAATTCCTTCTTCTATTGAAAATAATTTTAAAATCACTCCAGCGCAGTTAGAAGCAGCTATTACAGCGAAAACAAAGTTGATTTTATTCAACTCACCAAACAATCCAAGTGGAGTGATGTATAGCAAAGAAGAATATGAAGCTTTAGGTAAAGTATTGGACAAACATCCAAATATCTTTATTATGAGTGATGAAATATACGAGCACATCAATTATGATGCAAAACCATTTAGTATTGCTGCAATACCAAGTTTATACAATAGAACAATTACTGTAAACGGACTTGCAAAAGCATTTGCTATGACTGGTTGGAGAATCGGTTATATTGGTGCTCCAGAATGGATTGCAAAAGCGTGTACAAAACTACAAGGGCAAATTACTTCTGGTACAAACTGTATCGCACAACGTGCTGCAATAACTGCAGTCTTGGCTCCTGTTGAAAAAATTCAATACATGGTAGACGAGTTTAAAACACGTAGAGATATGATTATCGATCTATTAAGAGCTATTGATGGATTTAATGTAAATGTACCTGAAGGCGCTTTTTACGTTTTCCCAGATGTCTCTGCATTTTTTGGAAAAACATTAAAAGGAACCCTTGTTAAAAACGCTAGTGACTTTGCTATGTTTTTATTAGAACAAGCAAACGTTGCTACAGTTACAGGAGAAGCTTTTGGTGCTCCTGACTGTATTAGAATTTCTTATGCAGCTTCTGAAGCTCAAATTAAAGAAGCGATTAATAGAATAGCAAAAGTTTTAGCATAAAGACAGAATCTTTTATTTATGAAACCTCATTTTTTTAAAAAAATGAGGTTTTTTTTATTTGAAGAAATCTTTTAAACCGACGGTCTATACCTAAAAAAGTTTTTACAGATCTCAAATATAACGAGAGAACAAACTTCTCTGGATAAAGTGTTGTAATAAAAAACCACATCGTAATTGATGTGGTTTAATCTATTGAAATGTTTGCTTTTATTAATCTACATTATCATGTAAGAAAGTATTTGAATTCAACCCCAAATCATCATCATTCTTTTTTAATGCAGTTTTGGTTTTACTAATATTAGTACTTGTACTCAAATCTAACCCCTGTCTTTTGTATGCTGGTTGTTTTTCAATTTCATCAATATTCTTATTAATAGCATCAGTAAACTTATGATTCATTTTCATAAATTTGGAACGCCTGTAAGCAGCTCTTTCTTGAACTTGAGACAAGGTTAAATCTAGTGGTGATATTTCTTCACTAATGATATTCATCTCATTAACACTTTCTTTTGGAGCAGCTTTTTTTAATGTAAATTGAATCTCCTCTTCAACCTCTTCTTCCTTAGAAATTGTAGAACTTTTTCCAATTGTTGGCTTTATATCAAAGTCGGATAAAGTATATCTTTTTTCAACTAAAAATTCATCTTTAGTCAAAGAAACTTCTTCAGCGTTAACTTGAATATTGGCTACTTGATCAAGATCATCTTGCAACAATGAATGTTGAATAATTTCCTTTTCAGTAGTTTGTGCAATAGAATTATTCAATGGCAAATCGAACTGCAAATCTTTTTGCTTTACTTCTTCTTCGACAATTGACTCCTCTACTTTTGATGTAATGTCATTAATAACAAACTCTTCAATTGAATTCTGAGTATCAACCGTGTTAACTTCTTCAAAAACAACATCAATATTTGCGATTTCATCTGTAATTTTTATATCATTTGAAATTGGTTTTATTTCATCATCGTCTTCTGTATCTAAAACATGAATGATTTTTTCAGATTCATTATTCTTTAAAGGTAATGGTTCGTCTATTACATGGGTATTTGAAATGGTTTGTTCCGCAAAATTATAGGTTGCTTTTTGTTCTCCTTCTAAGGTGTGAACAATTTTTTTTGTCTCTGTATTGGTAATATTACTTTGTTGATCTGGAGTAAAACCTGTAGCAACAACTGTTAACGAAATAGCTTCACCCAATTGCTCATCTTCTCCAATACCCATAATGATATTCGCATCATACCCTGCTTCATCTTGAATATAATCGTTAATTTCTCCAATTTCATCTAAAGTAACCTCATTAGTACCAGAAACAATAAGTAATAATACATTTTTAGCTCCAGTAATTTTATTATCATTCAATAGAGGAGAATCTAATGCTTTTACAATTGCTGTTTTGGCTCTGTCTTTTCCTTCTTCTTTTGCAGAACCCATGATTGCTGTCCCACTATTAGAAAGAACTGTTTTAGCATCATGTAAATCTATGTTTTGCTTGTAGTGATGTGTAATTACTTCTGCAATACCTCTTGATGCAGTAGATAAAACTTCGTCTGCTTTAGAAAAACCTGCCTTAAAGCCAAGATTTCCATAGACTTCTCGTAACTTATTGTTGTTGATAACAATTAAAGAATCAACATTTTTGCGCAGTTGATCAATTCCTAATTGGGCTTGTTTTGTTCTTCTCTTTCCTTCGAAAACAAATGGCATTGTAACAATTCCTACTGTTAAAATATCCATGTCTTTCGCAATTTTTGCAATAACTGGAGCAGCTCCAGTACCTGTTCCACCTCCCATACCAGCAGTAATAAAAACCATTTTGGTTTTAGTATTTAACATTTGCTGAATTTCTTGCATACTTTCTTTTGCTGCTTGTGCTCCAATTTCTGGATTTGCACCTGCTCCAAGACCCGATGTTAAACTTGCTCCTAACTGAATTTTATTAGGTATTGGACTATTCTCCAAAGCTTGTGCATCTGTATTACAGATTACAAAATCTACTCCTTTGATTTGCTGTAAAAACATATGATTTACAGCATTACTACCTCCACCACCAACACCGATTACTTTAATAGTATTCGACTGTGTTTTGGGCATATTAAATACAATGTTATCAAATTCTGCGCTCATAATAACTTTTGTTTTTGGCTTTTTGTTGTTTTTGTTAGCTATTAGTTTTCAGTTGTTATACTTCAATATTTCTCTATAAAACTTTACTTTTTAAATCTACTCTGCGTTATCTAAAAAATCTTTCAAACTTTGAGTAAATTTTTCAAAAAATGTTTTTTTCTTTTTTACTGGTTTCTCTTCTTTTACTTCTTGTATTTCGTCAACCTCCTCTTCATTTGTATCTATAGTTGTTGCAGTAATTTCTTCATTTACAGTACTTTCAACGAACTCTTCTTTTACTTCTCTTTCTAAACCTTTCATCAACAAACCTACGGCTGTTGCATAAGATGGACTAGAAAGTGTTTCATCTGAATCTCCAGCCAAATGTTCATTTGGAAATCCAATTCTAGCATCCATGCCTGTAATATACTCTACCAACTGACGCAAGTGTTTTAGTTGAGAACCTCCACCAGTTAACACAATACCTGCAATTAACTTTCCTTTTGCAGTTTCATGTCCATAATTTTTAATTTCTAAAAACACATGTTCAATAATTTCTTGAACTCTCGCATGAATAATTTTAGACAGATTTTTTAATGTAATTTCTTTTGGTTCTCTTCCTCTTAATCCTGGAATAGACACAATTTCTGTGTCTTTATTTTCGCCCGGCCAAGCTGATCCAAATTTTATTTTTAATAATTCTGCTTGTTTTTCAATAATTGAACAACCCTCTTTAATGTCTTCGGTAATGACATTTCCACCAAAAGGAATTACTGCTGTGTGCCGTATAATGCCATCCTTAAATATAGCTAAATCGGTTGTTCCTCCACCGATATCAATTAAAGCAACTCCTGCTTCTTTTTCTTCTTGGCTTAATACTGCAGAAGCAGATGCTAAGGGCTCTAAAGTAATCTCATTTAATCCTAATCCTGCACTTTTTACACAGCGTCCTATATTTCTGATGGAAGAAACTTGCCCTACAACCACATGGAAATTAGCTTCTAAACGACCTCCATACATACCCACTGGTTCTTTTACGTCTGGCTGAGAATCTACTTTAAACTCTTGAGGAAGTACATGAATAATTTCTTCCCCAGGAAGCATTACTAATTTGTGTACTTGATTCACCAAATTTTCAATATCCAACTCATCAATAACCTCATCTGCATTTTCTCTAGTGATATAATCGCTGTGATGTAAACTTCTAATATGCTGTCCTGCAATACCTACAACAACGTCTTCAATTTTTAAACCAGACACACTTTCTGCTTCTTCTATAGCTTGTTGAATCGATTGGATTGTCTGTGTAATATTGCTTACGACACCTCGTTTTACTCCCAGACTTTTTGCTTTACCAATCCCAACAACTTCAATTTTATCGTATTCGTTTTTACGACCAATCATGGCAACAATTTTGGTTGTTCCAATATCTAAACCAACTGCTATTTTATTGTTTTCCATATCTTTTAACTTCTATTTTGTACACACCACTTGATTGTGATATTTTAAGGATATTGTTTTGTAGTTTTCTTTTGTTTTGTCTGCAAATATTTTGCTGTAATAAGCTTTTAGCTTTTTAAACTTTAGTTCTTTGTCTTTAATTTTTCCGAAATCAATTTTATGATCTCCACTTCTCACGGAAAATTGATATGTACCATCTTTCATTTTTTCTAATCCTGTAATTTCTTTTTTTAGAAAATCGTCCTTTAAAATTAAATTTATTAATTGCAATAATTCTAAAATATCATTATCGTTATTTACACCTAAAACCAATAAAACTCTAGCTGAATACATCTTTGAAAATGGTATTTTTACACCCTGTTTATCAATATAGTAACCCTCATTTTTACCTAAAATTCTAGCAACTGGTTCGCGTTGTTTTACAAATGATTTTAATGTACCAGAAAGTGTTAGAAAAACATCTGCTTTTTCAACATAAGGATTTTCTAAAACTTGCTGTTCTAATTTGAATAAATCTACTACAGATTTTGGTTGATTTACAAAAGAAGAATCACTTTGTATTAACAACTTATTAACTATTTTTTCGTTAATAAAAAAGTGTTCATCATCTGAAAATTGAATGGAAACAGCGGTAACTTTTCTGTTATTATTTCTACCAGAAGAAAAACTATATAACAAACCAAGGCTTGTTATAAAACCCAAAAAAAACAGATATTTTAAGACGCGTTTAAGCTTCATTTATGATTGTTGTTTTCAATTGTTTCGTTACTTCTTGAATTAAAACACCAATATCTCCTGCACCAAGCATCAATACAATTTTTGCATCAGAATTTTTAATTGTTGTTACAACAGCATCTTTTGCCACTAACTTTTTATTGTTACTATTAATTTTATCAAATAACCATGCTGAATCTACACCTTCTATAGGCAATTCCCTCGCAGGATAAATATCCAATAAAGCAATCTCATTAAATTGAGACAAGACCGTTGCAAAATCGTTTGCAAAATCCTGAGTTCTAGAAAACAAGTGGGGCTGAAAAACAACTAACAATTTCTTATTCCCATACATTTCTCTTGCGGCTTTATACACAGCATTTATTTCTGTTGGATGGTGAGCATAATCATCAATCAACACCAATTCTGGAGAGTTTATTTTGTAAGAAAAACGACGCTCTACACCTGTAAAAGTTTTTAATTTTCTTTTGATAACCTCTGACGAAACACCATAATTTAAAGCCATTGCAGTGGCTGCTAAAGCATTCATTACATTATGTTTTCCCGGTAAATAAAACTCAATATTTCTAATAATCTCTGAAGGTGTTTGTACGTCGAAAACATATTTACCAGTTGCTATTTTAAGATTGAATGCGATGTAATCTGCATCTTCATTAATTGCATACGTTAAACCTTCTATTGGTAAACCTTTAGCTACAATGAGCGTTTTAGTTACTTTGTTAGAAAAATCTACAAATGACTTCTCTAATAATGATGCTTCTCCATAAATATCTAAGTGATCAGCATCCATTGATGTAATACATGCAATATCTGGGCTCAATTGCAAGAAAGATCTATCAAACTCATCAGCCTCTACAACAGTAACTTTATCTTTTCCTAAAATTAAATTGGAGTGATAATTTTCTGTAATACCCCCTAAAAAAGAAGTTGCTTTTACTTCAGTTAGTATATGACCTAAAATAGCTGATGTAGTGGTTTTACCGTGAGTTCCTGCAACTGCTAAACAAAACGACCTCTCTGTAATTTTACCTAACAACTCAGCTCTTTTTAAAACTGTAAAGCCATTCTCCTTAAAAAAATTGAACTGTTGATGGCTTTTTGGTATTGCAGGTGTGTAAATAACTAATGTTTTCGAATTATCTAAAAACAATTTTGGTATTGCTTCTATAGTGTCATCAAAAGTAATTAGAGCACTATTTTCTTCTAAATTATTTGTAATTGCAGATGGGGTTTTATCATAACCTCCAACATTGTTTTTATTAGCTAAAAAAAAACGAGCAATAGCACTCATTCCATACCTCCTATCCCTAAGAAATATAAAGAAGACCACCCTAGATCCTTTCCAAAAGTAACCACTTTATCGAGTGTTTTGTTGTTAATTGTATTTTGTACTGAATTGCTCATTTTTATTTAAATCACTTACTTACAAGAGCTGCTTTTAATTTTGTATTGGTCGCCTTTATTGATAAGTTTTTCAACCTCATTAACAATATCTGTTGTTGCAGTAGGCAATGCCATTTCTTTTAAATTTTCTGAAAGATTTTGTTGCCTTCCTTCATCCTTCAATAAGCCCTCAAAAACAATTGGAAACATATCTAATTCACTTTCTGTAACAACAATAGCACCATGCTTTTCTTCAATTGATTTTGCATTTTTAGTTTGATGATCTTCCGCTACATTTGGTGACGGAATAAATACAACTGGTTTTCCAACAATACATAGTTCTGAAACAGAACTTGCCCCTGCTCTAGAGATTATAATATCTGAAGCTGCATAAGCAAAATCCATTCTTTGAATAAATTCATGCACTTGTACGTTAGGCAACGTATTGTATTTTTTGTAATCTTCAAAGTACAACTTACCGCATTGCCAAATTAACTGAACATTTAAGCCCTCAAATAAATCTAACTGACTTTCTACTAGTTGATTAATTTTTCTCGCTCCTAAACTTCCTCCTATAACTAAAATTGTTTTTTTACCCCTATCCAATTCAAAATGGAGTTTTGCTTGTTCGGTTTTTGCATAGAAAGAGAGTAAATCTTGACGAACAGGGTTTCCTGTTTTTACAATTTTTGAAACTGGAAAAAAACGGCCTAAATGGTCATAGGCTACACAAATTTTACTCGCTTTTTTCCCTAGCAACCTATTTGTTATTCCAGGGTATGAATTTTGCTCTTGAATTAAAGTAGGAATCCCTTTTCTATTCGCCATGAATAAAGTTGGTCCACTTGCAAATCCACCTGTACCGATAGCAATATCTGGGTTGAATTGTTTGATAATTTTTCGCGCCCTCCATAAACTACTCATCAGCTTCAAAGGAAAAAAAAGATTTTTTAAAGATATTTTTCTTTGAATACCCGAAATCCATAAACCTTTGATATCATATCCTTCTTGTGGCACTTTTTGCATTTCCATTTTATCCTTTGCTCCAACAAATAAAATATTTGCCTCCGGATAGCGCAATTTAATTTCGTTTGCAATGGCTATTGCAGGATAAATATGACCTCCTGTACCTCCACCAGAAATTAATATGTTATTCAAGTGTTTCATGTAAAATATTTAAGGGGTTATCATCTAAAATATCTTCTTCTGTTTCTTCTTTTGAAGCACTTACACTCAAAATAATTCCAATAGCAATACAAGTCATCCATATAGATGTACCACCACTACTAATTAGCGGTAAGGTTTGTCCAGTTACTGGAAATAAATTGGTTGCTACAGCCATATTGATTGCTGCCTGAAATACAATTGGAAAACCAACACCAATGACCAATAGAGAACTAAAAATTGTAGTTGTATTTTTTACTACAATTAAAATCCTAAACAATAAAAGAAAGTAAAAAAACACCACTATTAAACCTCCTAAAACACCATACTCTTCAATAATAATTGCATAAATAAAGTCTGATGAAGATTGTGGTAAAAAGTTTTTTTGCATACTCTTTCCTGGCCCTAAGCCAAAAATACCTCCTGTTGCAATAGCTATCTTTGCTTTTTGCACTTGATAATCTTCTTCTCCAATCTTTTGATCTTTATCGTTGTCAAAAAAACTTGAAATCCTACTTTCCCAAGTTTGCACTCTATTGGGCATTAACTTTGGAAAACTCATTGCCATTAAAATAAAAAAAGTAAAAACAACAATTGCTGAACCTACTACAATGCCAATATATTTTACAGGATACCCTCCAATAAAAGCCAACAATAAAACCATAACAAAAACAATAGCTGTGGTTGAAAAATTTGCTGGTAAAATTAACAACAAAATGAAACCTACAGGCAACCAGAGTTGGAACAAGCTTTCTTTAAATTTTACGTTCACCTCTTTTTGTTTTGCAAAATATCTTGCCACATAAACCATCAACACAAGACTTGCTAAAGTTGATGTTTGAAAACCAATTCCACCAATACGAATCCACCTACTTGCATTGGCACCACTTATTGTTGTGCCTTGCATTAAAGTAAAAATTAATAAAATAACAACTACAGGAAACATAATAACTGATCCTCCAGAAAAATAGCGATAAGGAATTTTATGAACTAGATAAATGATACCAAAACCTACCGATAATAAAAGCATATGTTTTAATAGATGACCAAAAGTAGAGCCATTACCAACTACGTAGACGAGATTTGTACTTGCACTATATACAGGCATAAAAGAAATAACCGCTAAGATGGCTACAATTGCCCAGATAGCTTTATCTCCCTTTATGTGTTTAAACATCGTTTTCATTTTACTTTTTTCATTCCTACAAAAGCAGAAATATCTAATCGTTTAGTCTTATCGTCTTACAATACCTACCAAGCAGGAATTGTGGTTTCTATAATTTCTTTACTGCACTTTTGAATTGATCTCCTCTATCTTCATAATTCTGAAACAGATCAAAGCTTGCACAGGCAGGAGAAAGCAACACAGCATCTCCTTTTTCTGCCAGCTTATGAGCTACTTTTACAGCCTCTTCTGCACCCGCGGTTTCGATTAAAAAATCTACAACATTTTCAAAAGTATGTTTAATCTTTTCGTTATTTACTCCTAAGCAAACAATAGCTTTTACTTTTTCTCTAACCAATGGCAATAAATCTGTATAATCATTGCCTTTATCGACACCTCCAACAATCCAAATTGTAGTTTTTTCCATACATTCTAAAGCATAAAAAGTAGCATTAACATTTGTTGCCTTAGAATCGTTTATATATGACACTCCTTTTACCTTAGTAACATTTTCTAAACGATGCTCTACACCTTCAAAACCAGACAGACTCTCCTTAATAGTTTCTTTTCTAACTTTAAGTAATTGAGCTGCTAATGACGCTGCCATTGCATTTTTTGTATTGTGTTTTCCTTTAAGTGATAATCCTGTTAGTGACATCTGTATTTCTTGTTTATTTAATTTTATAGTAATTGTTTCATCTTTTAAAAAAGCACCATAAGACAACTCTCTTTCTAATGAAAATGGAACCAATGTTGCTTTAGTTTTATATTTCTTTAATCCTGATAAAATAGCCGGATCGTCAGTATTATAAATTAAAAAATCTTTGGCTGTTTGATTTTTAGTTATTCTAAATTTTGCAGCTATATATTTTTCGAAATCATAATCATATCTATCTAAATGATCAGGAGTTATATTTGTAATAATTGCGATGTGTGGATTAAATTTTTCAACTCCATCTAACTGAAAACTACTCAACTCTAAAACATAATTTTTAAAATTTCGTTCCGCAACTTGACGTGCAAAACTGTCTCCTATATTTCCAGCTATACCAACATTTAACTTTGCTTTTTTTAAAATGTAATGTGTTAGTAAAGTTGTGGTTGTTTTTCCATTTGAACCTGTAATTCCAAGAATATTGGCATTGGTAAACTGCCCGGCAAACTCTATTTCTGAGACAACAGGTACACCTTGCTTTTTAAGTTTTACTATTAAAGGTGCTTTATCTGGAATTCCAGGGCTTTTAACAACAACATCTGCATTTAAAATTTGACATTCTGTATGTTTATTTTCTTCAAAATCAATTTTATAATGTATAAGAACTTCTTTATATTTAGTTGCAATATTGCTTTGATCGGAAACCAAAACAGCATAGTGTTTTTGCTTCCCTAAAATTGCAGCACCAACTCCACTCTCACCGCCGCCAAGTATTGCTAAACGTTTCAAATTTTACCTGAGTTTTAGAGTTACAATCGTTAATACTGCTAATAAAATTCCCACAACCCAAAACCGAACTACAATTTTGCTTTCATGATAGTTTAGTTTTTGATAGTGGTGATGTAATGGTGACATTTTGAAAATTCGTCTCCCTTCTCCAAATTTCTTCTTTGTATACTTAAACCAAGAAACCTGGAGTATTACAGACATGTTTTCAATTACAAAAATTCCAGCTAAAATCGGCAACAACAATTCTTTACGAATCGCAATAGCTATAACCGCAATGATACCCCCAATAGTTAAACTACCTGTATCTCCCATAAAAACTTGCGCAGGAAATGTATTGTACCATAAAAAACCAATTAACGCACCTGCAAAAGCAAGAATAAAGACCGTCATTTCTCCTGAGTTAGGGATATACATTACGTCTAAGTAATCTGCAAAAATGATATTCCCAGAAACCCAAGCAAACAATCCTAAAGTAACCACTATTATTGCAGATGAACCTGCCGCTAATCCGTCAATACCGTCAGTTAGATTTGCACCGTTTGAAATTCCTGTAACAATAAAAACCACAACAGCTATAAAAATTATCCACCCTAAATTTTGATAGTTTTCACCCAAAAATGATAATGCTTTTGCATAATCTAATTCGTTGTTCTTTAAAAAAGGAATTGTTGTTTTTATTGATTTGTGTGCTTGTCCAAAAACCTGAGTTTTTCCACTTTCTAAAACAATTTGTTCGTTATCTGATAATTGTTCTTTTATCGTAACATCTGGATGAAAATAGAGCATTGAACCCACTATTAGACCCAAACCAATTTGACCGAGAACTTTAAACTTTCCCTTTAACCCCTTTTTATCTTTTTTAAATACTTTTATATAATCATCTAAGAAACCAATTAACCCCATCCAAACTGTTGTAATTATCAGAATTATAATATAAACGTTATCCAGTTTGGTTAATAGAATAGCAGGAATTAAAGTGGCTAAAATTATAATAACACCCCCCATAGTTGGTGTTCCTGACTTTTGTTGCTGTCCTTCTAAACCTAAATCTCGAACTGTTTCTCCTACTTGTTGCTTTCTCAAAAAATTGATGATTCTTTTTCCATAAATTAAAGAAAACAATAAAGACAACATAAAAGCAGCTGCTGCACGAAATGTAATGTACTGAAATACACTTGCCCCTGTTAAATTGAATTGTTTTTCTAAATATTCGAATAAATAGTATAGCATCTAGTTATTTTTTAGCGTTTTAAAACATTTTTTCACTTCTTTCATATCTGAAAAATAAGTACGCTCTCCGTTAATTTCTTGGTAAGTTTCGTGTCCTTTTCCTGCGATTAACAAAATATCTCCACCCTGTGATAATCTACATGCTGTTTTTATAGCCTGCCTTCTATCTAACACCGATAGTGTCTTTTTAAAATTTTCTGGAGAAACCCCTGCCTCCATTGCATCTAAAATGCTTTGTGGGTTTTCATTTCTAGGATTATCTGATGTAAAAACAACTTCATTGCTTAATTGTGAAGCAATGTGTGCCATTTTTGGTCTTTTTAAGACATCTCTATCTCCGCCACAGCCTATAACTGTAATCACTTTTTCATTGCCAGTCCTAATATCATTTATGGTTTCCAAAACATTTTTTAAAGCATCAGGCGTATGCGCATAATCTACAATTGCGGTAACATTATCTTGTGAGACAACATACTCAAAGCGTCCATCTACACTCTCTAAAGCACTTACAATGGTTAAAATATCTAACTTTTCTAAGCCTAATAATTCTGAAGTTGCAATAATTGCTGTTAAATTATAGATGTTAAATTCTCCAATTAACTTTGTCCAGACTTCGGTTCCTTGGTAAGCGAATAGAGTTCCAGAAAGTCTTTTTTCTAGAATTTTTGTCTTAAAGTCTGCGATTGTTTTTAAAGAGTAATTTTGCTTTTTAGCTTTTGTGTTTTGCAACATATAGCCGCCATTCTTATCATCAATATTTGTTAGTGCAAATGCAGCACTTGGCAAACGATCAAAAAATAATTTCTTTACATTTCTGTACTCCGAAAATGTTTTATGATAATCTAAATGATCATGAGATAAATTGGTAAAAATACCTCCCGCAAAAAACAAACCTTCTGTTCTTTTTTGATGAATACCGTGCGAACTCACTTCCATAAAACAATATTCAACATCTTGGGCAACCATTTTGTTTAAATATTCATTAATAGCTACTGAATCTGGTGTAGTATGTGTTGCTTTGTATGCTTGATCATCTACCATGATCTTTACCGTTGATAGCAATCCTACTTTACGATCTGCTTTTTTAAACAATTGATATAACAACGAAGCAATCGTTGTTTTTCCATTTGTACCAGTTACCCCCACTAACAAAAGCTTTTCTGAAGGATTGTTATAAAAATTAGAAGCCATTATTGCCAAAGCAACACTTGCATCAGACACTTGAATATAAGTGACATCTAGTTTTTTATCAACAGGTATAGCTTCGCAAACAATAACAATTGCTCCACTACCTATAGCCTTATCTATAAAAATATGCCCATCTACATGAACACCCCTTTGAGCAACAAATACGTCATTTTTTTCAACCTTCCTAGAATCAAACACCAATTGATGTATATACAGGTCTGTATTTCCAAATACCTGATCAATAGGCACCTTATACAATATGTCTTTTAAATTTTTCAAATTACGATATTGTTAATACGATTGTTTTTCCTTTCACCAACTTTCGTCCTCCTTTTATGGATTGTTTTTTCACCTTTCCAAAACCAGAAAACTCAACTTTTAAACCCACATTTTCAAGCACTGATAATGCATCCATTGCAGACATTCCTATTACATTTGGCACTTTATCGGTTTCTTTATTTAAAAAAGATTCAAACGCTGCATACCCATTTTCTACTCCATTAAAATTATTGAGTTTAAGTTCAAATTCTACAGGAGTAGAAGTATAGATTTTTTGAGCAATTTCTTTAAAAACAGGGGCAGCTACCGTTGCTCCATAATAACCTTTCTTTTTATTGGGATTATGAACCACTACTATGCAAGAATATTTTGGCTTGTCAACAGGAAAAAAACCAACAAATGAAGCCGTATAGTGTTTATTAGAGTAACCAGCCTGAACTACATTTCCCTCTTTATCAATATGCTTTTGCACAAATTTTTTAGCAGTTCCTGTTTTTCCTGCCATAGAAAAGCTTGAAGAATAAATATTACTTGCAGTTCCTTTTACGACTACATTTTCCATTACCTTCTTTACTTTTCGCAAGGTCTCATCAGACGCTATCTTTGGATGTACTACTTGAGTATCAAAAGTTTTCTGAACCACATTCTGTCTTTTCAACTCCCTAATAAATCTAGGCTTCACCATAACACCATCGTTAGCCACTGCATTGTAAAACATTAAAATTTGCATTGGAGTAACCGAAACACCATATCCCCAAGACATCCATTCTAACGAAATTTTATTCCATTTTTTCTTATCTTTAGGACTAGGTATATAAGGCTTTCCCTCACCTTTTACCTGAAAACCAACAGGATCAGTAAAACCGTATTTCTTTAATTTGTCGATAAATTTTTGAGGCTGATGATCATAATGTTTTTTGATCAATTTTACAATACCAACATTTGAAGAAACTTCAAAAACACGACCCGCAGAAATTTTTCCATAACCACCTCTATGCGAGTCTTCCACTTTTGAACCATGTACATAAAACTTTCCTTTCTCTGTATCTACGACTGTCGAAGTATCAATGAACCGATCATCTAAAGCAGCCATTAAACTTGCTAACTTAAAAGTAGATCCTGGCTCATGACTTTCCCAGACAGCATAATTTCTTTTCTCGAAGTATTTCCCTTTAGAAGTTCGTCCCAAATTTGCAATGGCTTTAACCTCACCGGTTGCGGTTTCCATAACTACAGCAGTCCCGTGATCTGCTTTAAAATATTCCATTTGACGCAATAATGCATGGTGTGTTATGTCTTGAATATTAACATCTAACGTTGTAACTACATCCAACCCATCGATTGGATCTTTTTGATTGAAATTACTAACAGCTTTCCATTTATTTTTCGCAATTCTCTTTTCTAAACGAACCCCGTTTTCTCCTTTTAAATAATCTGCAAAAGCCCCCTCGATACCAGCTTCACCTCTATAATCTTTATAACCTATGGTTCGCTCTGCTATTTTACCGATTGGATGCACTCTTCTTTTCCTTGACTTAGCCATAAAACCTCCACCATACTTGCCTAATTTAAAAATCGGAAACGTTTTCAACTTTAAATAATCTACGTAACCAATATTCTTAGCAATAGATAAATAAGAGGTTCTTTTTCTTTTAGCTTGCAGTAATTTTTTATAATAATAACTAGAAGACTCACCCAAAAGAGAAGACAGATCTTCTGACAATTGCTTGACATTTTCATCAAAAACTCCTCTTCTTACAGCAAGACTAACATCAAAGAAAATATCAAAACTCTGCATAGAAGTAGCTAACAGATTTCCATCTGACGCATATACATTCCCTTTGTTTGCGTAAACAGTTTTCTGTCTAACCGTTTTTTCTTTAGCTAACTTTCTATACGCATCACCCTCAACAAACTGCAAATTAAAAACACGAACTAGAATTGCAATAAAGAACACCAACATAAGAAATGTGATGAGGTAGAATTTAGCTAATATGTTTTTTTTCACTATTGCCACTACTAATAGGTAACTTTTATTTTTTGAGGTGGATTTTTCACCGTCACTAAACCTCTTTCTTTAACCTTCTCAACAACTGTAGACTCCAACTCCATCTTAGTTAAAATCACATCTATATCTATAGATATTGCTCTTAACTCTTTTTGCTGTTCTTTTAATTCAGAAATTTTTATGATTTTAGTATCCACACTATGCCCACTATAAATAACTAACAACAGCAACACAACAACATATAAAAAGACGAACCAGTTTTTAGAAGCAGCCTCTCTAGTGAAAAAACTACCTTTAAAAACTCCATATACAATCTTTTTAATGTTAAACCTCATATTATAAATTAATGAGCTTTAGTTTAGCTATCCTTAACTTAGCACTTCGAGCCCGATTGTTTTGACGAATCTCTTTTAGAGATGGCACAATCAATTTCCCCACCTTCTGCAAGGGCTCAAAACTATTTCCAAAAACATCTTTTTCAGGTTCACCAATAAACAAACCTGTTCTAATATATCTTTTCACCAAACGATCTTCTAAAGAATGATACGAAATAACACTTAACCTACCCTCCTCTTTCAACAATTCTGGCACTTGACTCAAAAACTCCTTTAAAACCTCCAACTCTTCATTCACTTCAATACGAATTGCCTGAAATATTTGAGCCAATATTTTATGCTCTTTTGCTTTAGGTAAAAACCTTTGCAAAATAGCTTTCAACTGAAAGCTGGTTTCAATTTTGTTTTCACTTCTTTTTGCTACAATTGTTTTTGCTAAAGCTCTTGAATTCCTCAATTCACCGAAATGAAAAAACACTTCAGCTAACTTCTCCTCTGAATACCTATTAATAATTTCCTTTGCTGATTTCTTTGAATTCTGATTCATTCTCATATCCAAATCACCATCAAAACGAGTAGAAAACCCCCTATCAACCTCATCAAACTGATAAGAAGACACTCCCAAATCAGCCAAAACACCATCTACTTTTCTAACCCCATGAAACCTTAGATATCTAGATATATATCTAAAATTCTCAGGAATCAACACAAATCTATCGTCTTCAATTATGTTCTGCTGCGCGTCCTTATCTTGATCAAAAGAAAACAACCTTCCATTTTTACCCAACCTTGATAATATCTCCCTAGAATGACCTCCCCCTCCAAAAGTTACATCAACATAAACTCCATCACTCTTAATCGATAAGGAATCCACACTCTCCTTTAACAAAACTGGACTATGATAGCTCATCTATATTATAATTACCCATTACTTTTTCTGCTAAATCCGGCAAACTCTCTTCACCATCTTTTAAGGTTCTCTCATACAACTCTTTATCCCAAATTTCTATAATATCAATTGGTGTTGTCATAACCACCTGCTTTGCTATACCTGCAAAATCAAGTAAATCTTTAACTATCAAAATCCTCCCAGCACTATCAACATCAACAATTTTTACACCAGCTGTAAATCTTCTAATGAAATTATTATGGTCTCTATTGAAAGGATTGATATTTTTTTTAATACCAGATAAAACTTTTTTGTACTCCTCTAAGGGATATAGCTCTAAGCATGGATTAAAAATTGCTCTCTTTAAAACAAAACCTTTATCCAGAACATCAGCCAGCTGCTTTTTTAACCCAGAAGGAAGCATAATTCTCCCTTTTGCATCAGCCTTACATTCGTATTCGCCTATGATATTCGCCATTGTGGTAGTTCTGTTGATTATTTCAAAAATAAAGATTTTTTACCACTTTTTACCACTTTTTTACACTTTGTTAATAAATAACACTTTTATTAACAATTAATTGCGCAACAAAAACAGACATCTATATCGGCATGTGTAAATTTTGAGTTTTATTTCGTAAAAAAGAATTACATTTGCCCGTTACAGAATAATAGATTTTAGAAGATTCATGGAGGTAAAAACTGAAGGAAAATTTACATATGCTGAAGCTGGTGAGGGAACTGCGATAATTGTCTTACACGGTTTAATGGGTGCTTTAAGTAACTTTGATGCTACTTTTAATCACTTTTCAAAAATTGGATACAAAGTTTTAATTCCAGAACTACCTCTGTATTCTTTACCTTTATTAAAGACAAATGTTAAAAATTTTGTAAACTTCTTAAAGGACTTTATCGATCACAAAAATATTGATAACGCCATTTTTTTAGGAAATTCACTTGGTGGGCACATTGGACTTTATTTCACAAAACACTATCAAGACAAAGTAAAGGCTTTGGTTTTAACTGGTAGCTCAGGATTGTATGAAAAAGCAATGGGAGATAGTTTCCCTAAAAGAGGAAGTTATGAATACATTGAACAAAAAGCTAAAGATGTTTTTTATGACCCAAAAGTTGCTACTAAAGAATTAGTAGACAACATCTACGGGATTGTAAATGACAGGAATTCTGTAATAAGAACACTAGCCATTGCTAAAAGTGCAATAAGACACAATATGTCAGCTGATTTGCCAAGTATGAAACAGCCAAGCTGTATTATTTGGGGAAGACAAGACATTGTAACACCTCCTGAAGTTGCAGAAGGTTTTCATAAATTATTGCCTGATGCAGATTTATTCTGGATCGATAAATGTGGCCATGCTGCCATGATGGAAAGACCAGAAGAATTTAACAAAATTCTTGAAGATTGGTTTACTTCTAGAAATCTTTAAACAATTTTTTCTTATGAAAATAAAGTCTGCTGAATTTGTAATGAGTAACAGCAACGTTATCAATGCGCCAAAGGAAAACATTCCTGAATACGCATTTATTGGCAGATCTAATGTTGGAAAATCTTCATTAATTAACATGTTAATGCAGAAAAAAGATTTGGCTAAAATTTCTGGAAAACCAGGAAAAACACAACTCATCAATCATTTTAAAATTAATAACTCTTGGTTTTTAGTAGATTTACCAGGGTATGGCTACGCTCAAGTTTCTAAGAAAAAAAGACAGATTTTTCAGTTTTTTATAGAAAATTATTTCAAGGAAAGAGAACAGCTAGTTTGCACTTTTGTTTTGGTTGATTCAAGACATGATCCACAAAAAATTGATTTGGAGTTTATGCGATTCCTTGGCGAAAATCAAATACCTTTTTGTATTGTCTTTACAAAAGCTGATAAGCTTGGAAGCTCTAAACTAAATAAGCAAATCACCAACTACAAAAAAAAACTACTTAATTTTTGGGAATCTTTACCAACATCTTTCATAACCTCTTCTTCGACTGGGTTTGGTAGAGAGGAGTTTTTAACCTTCATAAATCAAGTAAACTTAGATGTAGCAAAAGACTTTGAATAACTATGAAATCTTCCACAAAAAATCTTGAAGTTTTATTTGAAGACAATCATTTATGTATTGTAAACAAAAAAGCTGGAGACATTACCCAGGGAGATAAAACGAGAGATACTCCTCTCAACGAAATTGTAAAAGCCTACATTAAAAAAAAATACAACAAACCTGGTAATGTATTTTTAGGAACTGTTCACCGATTAGACAGACCTACTTCTGGCATTATTATTTTTGCAAAAACATCAAAAGCCTTAGAACGTCTTAACAAAATGTTACGTGAAAAAGAAATCACAAAAACATATTGGGCAATTGTAAAAAAACACCCCATTAAAGAAAAAGGCACCTTAATTAATTTTTTAAAGAAAAACCCTAAAAACAATAAATCCTCTGTGTTTTTAAAGGAGATTACTGGAAGTAAAAAAGCAATCCTTCATTACTCAACCTTAAAACAACTAACCAACTACACACTTTTAGAAATTAATTTAGAAACCGGAAGACACCATCAAATTCGTTGTCAATTAGCCCACATAGGCTCCCCAATTAAAGGAGATTTAAAATATGGATTTAACAGAAGTAATA
>Ga0209555_10000994_pt1 | contig 22841 bp, 18 predicted proteins | sample SaaInl85LU_5_DNA_FD_184643 | JGI IMG/M metagenome (GOLD analysis project Ga0209555, IMG submission 184643) | Marine microbial communities from expanding oxygen minimum zones in the Saanich Inlet - ESP_85LU_5_DNA (SPAdes) (version 2) | ecosystem: Environmental > Aquatic > Marine > Intertidal... | reverse complement strand
GGCATCGACCAAACTAGTCCTACAGTCCGCGTCTTCACTTTTGGTGAGATATGCAAGTGGCTAAAGCACGCAGACTGTAAATCTGTTCTCTTTGAGTTCGCTGGTTCGAATCCGGCTCTCACCACCATCTCTTAAACCCCTTTTAATCAGGGGTTTATTTGTATCTAGGGTTCTCGATTGAGTATTTCGGTGGATTCATGAAATACGCATAAATGCCCATTTGAGCCCGAAAAAACAGCAACAGAATAGCAACACATTGGGCTGTGCTGTTCTTCTTAGTTCTGAACGCTGGGTTTAGACTGATTTGTAATCTTAACATCGCTTTGAAATGGCCTGAGTTACGTCAATCCTCGAGCTGCCTGAGGTAAATGGGATGCCGCAACTTCTTCAAGGCCTTCGCTTCAATTTGTCGAACCCGCTCTCGAGTCACACCCATGATAGTGCCAACCTCTTCGAGGGTGAGTTGCCGACCAGGGCAGTGCTCGGATACTCATCGATGCGCTGCTAATCGGGCCTCTGCATCGCAACCGGTAAATGTTGGTAAATTAAAGGCTTCCATAATGCTTGTGGGGGTTCAGTTCCCGAAGGTCAGGGTGTACCTTCAACTTTGCCAGCGTGGAATTGAAAAGCAAACGAGCGCTTTCTCTGGAAGTCCCGAGTGACTCTCCAATCGCTTCAAAGGATCGCCCATCGGAGGCGTCGAGGACCGAATCCTCATGATAGATGGTTCTCTCGTGCTGTTGGATCATGCATCTATAATACCAAAATATTTCGCCGTTTGCCAAAAAAGTTGAAAAAACTTTTGCACGGTGAAATCTGCCGAAATTTTTAATAGAATCTAACCCTACGGGTTAAAAAACATTAAGGCCCGAGCGATTTGACAGGCCTTAAAATTTCCTTTTTGAGCGGCATCCCAACCGAGGCACCCTGCCCCGGAACCATACCAAACCAAGGAAAACCATGCTCATGCCGAAAAACCTCCGCGAACTCATCGAGTCGCTTGAATCCCTCGTCAGCTTCAGTCGCCTTGATCGCCCGATCCGAGTGGATGCAGTGGCATTCCTTGGTAAACTCATCGATCAAGTTGAAGACGCGGAGCTTACCGCCACGCACTGTATAATCGCTAACGAAGTCCCAAGCCCAGACGTGATTGCGGTGCTGCGCCTGCTGTGGGAGCCCTGTAGACAAGCCCTGTCGGCGCTTGCGGGGTTTGGGAGGTGGCACTTGTAGCCCTTCCTCACGGCGCACCCGCTTCTTGCCCACGGCCCAGCCTTCCTCGACCAGCTTGCGCGTGATCTTGCGGTAACCAAAGCAAGGATAACGTTTGGACATCTTCACAATCTCTGCTTCCAACAGCTTCGTCTTGTCCGGCACCGGCTTGGGCGTGTAACGCAGTGTGCTGCGGTTTAAACCCAACCAGCGGCAGACCGATTGCCCGGAACATGACAACGTCTGCTGTACCTTCATAGGCATGCGACGCCGGCGCTCCGGGCTCAGAGGTTTTTTTCCAAAGCGATCTCAAGAGCCTTCGCCTTGAGCATCTGGTCAGCCAGTAGCTTCTTCAGCTCAGAGTTCTCTTTCTCAAGATCCTTCAGACGCTGGGCTTCCTGGATGCCCATACCTCCATACTTCGCTTTCCAGCGGTGGTAGGTCGGGGCGCTGATCTCGTGCTTGCGGCAGGCTTCATCCACACTCAGCCCCTCGCTCTCGCGCAGGATACGGATGATCTGTTCGGTTGTTCTACGTGTCTTTTTCATCAGGATTTTGCTTTCTTAGCCGGAAAATCCTATCACTCAAGTTGGACTTAATTCAGGGAACCCTGGCACTGTCTTACTTTGTTTGATTCTGTGTCGGGGGAGGAAAAGCGATTTTCTCAGACAATGGATCTCTATTATGAGGGTAGCAAAGATTCGGCGACCATTGCGATACTCGCATTGAAATAATACCTGGACTCCAGAACGCAAAATCTCCGTGACTCCGCGTCCCCCATGCTTCAAAAGGTAATCCAGATATGCCAGACAATGACCGAACCCGCCTGCCTGAAGATTCGAACCGGAGTAACTTGCTCATTCCGGGGCAGGACTTTGGTCAATACAAAGTCGTCCGTCTACTCGGCCGTGGTGGCATGGGTGAGGTTTACGAGGTCGAACATTCGGTGCTGCATAAGTCTTATGCTCTCAAAGTGATTCGGCCTGAGGTGCTGAATCGTCCGACGGCTGCGGAGCGCTTCAAGCGGGAGGCGCAGGTGATGAGCCATCTGGAGCACCCAAACATTGTGGCGGTCGATGAGTTCGGCGAGACGGAAGGGCATACTTGGCTTCGCATGCCATTGCTGGGAAAGTATGTGGATCAGGATGGGCGTTTGCTGCAATCCCTGGAGGATCGCATGTCTGGTGACCGGGTGTTGCCCGAGGCAGAGGTGCTGCATTATCTGGAGCAAATTTTATCGGCGCTGGATTATGCCCATGCCAAAGGTGCGGTGCACCGTGATATAAAGCCCTCGAATATTCTCTTCGATCAAACAGGTGGGTTGAAAATCGCCGATTTTGGCTTGGTCCACATGGCAGGTGAGGAGTGGTTGCACAGTCAGGTGCAACTGACGGTGGCGCAGAGCATGGCACAGCCGGCTGATATTGACACAACCCGTTTGGAGTCGGGAGACTCGGGGAAGGGCACTTCTACGCAAGCGCTACTTGGTACCTTTGAATATATGGCTCCAGAGCAGAAAAAGGGGGGTGCCGCTGATGCGCGGAGCGATCTCTACGCCGTCGGCCTGATGGCCTTCCGTATGCTGACCGGCGAGAGCGTGCCCGGCTTCAAGGGACCCTCGCGGATCAATCCGGAGCTCCCTGCCGATTGGGATGACTGGGTGGAGCGTGCCATGGAGTCGCGGCCTGAGGCCCGCTTTGCGAGTGCGGCTGAGATGTTGGAGGCTTTGCCTGCGGATGATGCTGTTGGAGCTGAGGAATTTGAAGATGGAAGTCGAGTTGTCGCTCCTGAAGAAGCCATCCTTCAAAAGCCTGAGGTTCTATCCGAACCGGAAGTTTTGCCTAACGCTGAAGAGGACGATGAGCCTGTTGAGGTCGTGGGCACGGGAGACCGTGGTAGTTCCGGGCGCAGGTGGCTCGTTCTGATTGTTCTGCTCCTTTCTGGAGGAGCGGGAGTGTATTTTTTGGCACCGGTTGGGACGACTCCAAGTCAGGCACTGGTTACCCCTGCGAATCCTATCTCCAGGGAGACAACTGTGTCGAAACCGGTGCAGCCGGTCGCAGTTCAGCAAGAACCTGTCCTAAAGACCCAAAATGTAGCGAGTCCGGAGAGTGGTCGCGATTTGGCGGTGGATTTAGGTGGCGTCGAGGCAATAAAGCTAAAGTGGATCGGGCCTGGGAGCTTTCAGATGGGCTCGAATGATGGCAATAGTAATGAGAAGCCGGTGCACCGAGTGACCTTGACGAAGGGTTACTGGCTGGGTGAGACGGAGCTCACGCAGGGTCAGTGGCAGAGCGTGATGGGGAATAATCCGTCGAACTTCAAAGGGAGCAATTTGCCGGTAGAAAAAGTGAGTTGGGAGGACGCGATGGAATTTTGCCGCAAGCTGACGGAGCGCGAGCGTGCTGCGGGGCGCTTGCCAGCGGGTTTGAGTTATACCTTACCGACGGAGGCGCAGTGGGAGTATGCCTGCCGAGCGGGTACGACGGGTGCGTATGCAGAGGATTTGGATGCGATGGCTTGGTATGAAAAGAACAGTGGAAGCAAGACGCACCCCGTGGGCACGAAGCGAGCGAATGGTTGGGGCTTATATGACATGCACGGAAATGTTTGGGAGTGGTGCAGCGATTGGTATGGGGACTATCCGAGTGGGAGTGTGGTCGATCCTGCTGGTGCGAATTCGGGCTCGTTCCGCGGGTTCCGCGGCGGCTGCTGGTTCGACGGCGCCGGGTCCTGCCGCTCCGCCTATCGCTTCAGGATCACGCCGGGCCGCCGCAGCTACATCCTCGGCTTCCGCCTTGCCCTCACGGTCAATCATTAGCCAGCTTGAGCTCCAGCCTACGCCAAGGCTCCGGCCTGGCGTGCCAGCACGAGCCAGCCAGTCCGCCGTAGCTTGGAAAGCGTAGGAGGAAGCGGAACGGAGCAGGGCTCGGGGGAGCAAGCGGGCGGTAGCCGCGCCGCCGCCCGAGACCGGCGTAGTGGAGCGGCCGCAAAATTTAGGCGACTTCTGCTCAGCTCAGGCCGGGCAAGTTCAAACGGAGGTTCATGCTCGTCTGGTTTTAACTGCCCAATCACGCTCAATGGACGCTGAATTTTTGAGTTGGTAAGATCGCCAGTCTGGTGCCGTTTTATGAGGATAGGCCATGCGCACACCCCTTCATTTTTAGCGTAGATTAAGCGCAATTAAGCGGTTCCTGCGCAGCGGCCCTTTCGTCTGCTTTTTGGCGGTATCAAAAAACAAAATCTCCGTGACTCCGTGCGCTCCGTGGTTCAAAAAATCAGACTGTTATTGCAGATGAGGACAAAACACGCCTGCCTGAAGATTCGAACCGGAGTAACTTGCTCTCTCCGGGGCAGGACTTTGGTCAATACAAAGTGATTCGTCTTCTCGGCCGCGGCGGCATGGGGGAGGTCTATGAGGTGGAGAACGCCATTCTCGGGAAGCGCTTTGCCCTGAAGCTTGTCAACCGTGAGATCATGCAGCGTCCCGAGGCGCTGGAGCGGTTCAAAAGGGAAGCCATGGTGATGTCGGGCTTTGATCACCCGAATATCGTGAAGGTGGATGACTTTGGTGAGATTGAGGGGCATGCGGTGCTGAGGATGGAACTGATTAAAGGCGGAGCCTTTAATCAGAGTGAAGGTGGAGAGTTTTCCTCTCTTGCAGAGCTTCTAACTGGCGAGCCGCTGCCGGAGTCCTTGGTTATTGATTTGCTAAAGCAGATTCTAGAAGGCCTGTCGTATGCCCACGAGCAGGGTGTTGTCCATCGGGACTTAAAACCTTCGAACATCCTCCTCCAGTCATCAGAAAATTTAAGCGTCAATTTAGCGCAATTAAGCGGTAAAAAAAAATCACGCCTAAAATAACCGATTTCGGACTCGTCCGATTAGCCGGTGAGCAGTGGTTGCAGAGTCAGGTGCAGCTCACGGTGGCGCGGAGTATGACCTCGGACTCTACTCGTCTCGAAGGTGGGTCGGGCTCGGCGGGCACCTCGACGCAAGCACTGCTGGGGACCTTCGAGTTTATGAGCCCAGAGCAAAAGAAGGGGGAGGAGGCGACTGCGCAGAGTGACCTTTATGTAATCGGTTTGATCGCCTTCCGCATGCTGACGGGGCAGCAGAGTCCCGGGATGGAAACACCCAGCGAGATGGTTCCGGGACTCAGCACGGCGTGGGATGCTTGGCTGATAAAGGCTTTGAAACAGAAAGCGGAGGATCGCTACGAGAGTGCGGTGAAGATGTTAGAAGCGATGACGAGGCTCGGTGGTTTTGAGACAACAAGTCAGGAGCCAGAGATCAGAGACCAGAGGGTAAGGAGTGGTGGTTCGGGCAAAGGTAAGTGGTTTGCGCTTGCCGCTATGCTGATAGTAATTCTAGGGGGTGCGGGCTACTACTATGGAGTTCATGTGCCTGAGCAGCAGCGGATGGCTGAGGAAGCCCAACTTGCGGAAGAAGCGCGTTTGGCTGAGGAGGCTCGATTGAAAGCTGAGGAGGAAGCACGGCTTGCTGCGGAGGCGGAAGCAGCTCGGTTGAAAGCTGAAGAGGAGGCTCGTCTGGCTGCTGAGGCGGAGCGCCTCCGCTTGGCAGAAGAGGCTCGGCTCGAAGCACAACGGAAGCTTGCCGAGGAAAAAGCCCGCTTAGCTGCTGAGGCGGAGCGCTTGAGGATTGAAAAGGAAAGAGCTGCGGAGAGTGAGCGATGGAGACTTGCTGAGGATAGCCGTCAAGCCGACTTGGACCGTCAAGTAGCTATTGAGAAAGCTCAGCGTGAAGCTGCTTTGGCTAGTAGAAAAGAAGTACACCGAAGTAGTCTTGATAAAGGATATCACTTTTTGACAGAAGTAAAAAATCTGGCACCCGGTATCTTTACTCTAAAGTCAGATAAGTTCTTAGGAACTAATAAGTATCAAGGATCTATAAGAATTCAGTATGCTTACAGTGGCACGGTTTATTGGAAAAACAATATGCGGGATCTTAAAGCTACCATTAAGTCTGATGGCAGCGTGTCATCTTATGAGTTTCATTCTAGGGGTAAAAATTATTTATTGGAGGTATCCCTTCGTGAACTCGTGTTGTTCGAGATACTTTAGTTGCTAGTGCTTATCCGCTCACACGACCAATAACTCCACCCCGTGCTCACGATCAGCGCGCCTGCGAGAATCAGCCAGTCGGTCGTGCCATCGAGTTGGAAGCCCATGAGGGCTCCAGCGAGCAGGACAGCAAGAGCGGCGTAAATCGCGAGCAGGATGGCGCTGGCGGCATTGGTTCTTTTGCTGTGGGCCCAGTGGGTGAGGAAGGGGGTGATCCACGGGAGCAGAAGGATGGCTCCGAACCACACGAGGGCGCGTTGCCAGAGAGGGGCGTCCTGGATGCCGTGCTGCACTTTGTGCATGAAGTTGGGCTCCCAGGTGGCGGCGAATTCGCGGTGGAGGATTTGGGCGCCTTTTATGGTGTCGTAGGCGTAGAGTTCGAGGCGGGCGCGGGCTGTGCTGCCAGCGGTGGGCACGACTTCGGTCACGCGCCCGGCGACGAGGATGTCGAGCGCGACGCGGTCGCCGGAACGGGTAATTTCTTCCAGTGATGAGGCCTTGAGTAGGCTGCCGAAGATGTCGGAGATAATGGCCTCAGGGATCGAACGGGGGTCGACTTCCCAGTCGGAGTGCGACTCTAGAGCAAGACGCAAGGTTTCCGTGACCTGGCCGGAGCCGTCGTTGATGAGATGACCGAGCCCGAAGCGCTTTGGCTGGTCGGGTTCAACATGGGCGGCCAGTTCCTCGACAAAACTTTTCGAAGCGCTTTCGACAGCGCCGAGCTCGGCATAGCTGAGTTGGCGGGGTGCGGGCATGAGGAAGAGGGCCACCTGCCAGATGATAAAGGCAATCAAGGCGAGCCCGAGGAGATTCTTGAGTGATAATAGAGCTTTCATTTGTAATTTAAGATAAATTAAAAATAGTATTGACAGTCAAGTATGAATTTAAAAGAAAGGAATAAATTAAATGAGCGAACTACCTTCAGATAAATTATTTTGGAGCCTCGAAGAAGTAGCCGAGCTTCTAGGCGTGAACTACCAGTTGATCTACCGCCAAGTGAAGGAGGGGAAATTGCCTGCCTTGCGAGTGGGGCGGATTTACCGTGTCAAGCGGGCGGATCTGGAAGCCTATATGGACCTGAACTCGACGATGGCCTCGGGTGCCTTCGATTGCGGGGCCTGTGGCAAGCGATATCAGAGCCGCCTCTCCGAACGCGGGCGTTGCCCGAACACCGATCTGCCGATCTGCGTCGATTGCTGGGACCGCAAGGGCATTCGTGCTTGCGAAGCAATTGAGAGTTCTGATTAATTTTTTACACTAACCTAATAAACACAACAAAAGGAAGAACCATGGGAATCTTCGCTGACAAATGCCAGGCGATCATCGATCCGCACACAAAGAAAGCTTTGACGGGGGACGCCCTCCTCGAAGCGCAGCAGGATAAAAAAGCCCTACGCTGCGGGAACAAGGTCAAGAAGTTGGCCAAATTCTGCAACAAATGTGGCTCACCTGCACCCGGGGGATGGTGGAAATGCCCTTCGTGTAACAAATGGGTCGGTAACGAATCCCACTTTTGCTGGAATTGTAATACACCTTTGCACCCGGACCAACGAGCTGGAATAGCAGGAGGCCGCTGGCAGAACCGCGCCGGTGTCTTTGCCGAGGTGTTGGAAGTCGGGGATATCAAGAAGCTCCTGAAGGACGGTCTGATAGTAAGTGAAGGAACAGTCGCTCTGCTGCTTGATTCTGGTGCCTACAAGGATTGGCTCAAGCCCGGCAGTCATAATCTTGATTCTTTGGCCCGAAAGATAAACCATTGGGGTTCGCCGCCTCCGCGCACCGTGGTCCTTGTGGAGTCCGGAGAGGTGATTGTGCCCATGCGCGCTGAAGGCTTACGCTCGGCAGAGGATCTGGAGCTGCGTTTCTACGGTGAAGTGGTGCTGAAGTTTAACCCGGACAAGGCTCAGGGCTTTCTTTCCAATTTGCTTAAGTCTCAGCGCGAGCTGGCCCTGGAAGAGATCACGGAAGCGCTGGAGCGCGAAGTGCGTCATGCCGTAGAGAGTTTCTGCACGACCTCGACGGTGGAGGATATCGTCAAAGACCCTGAACGTCGCCTTCATCTTGAGAACAGCCTGCGCGAAACACTGGAGCGCACGACCGAGAGTTGGGGGATCGAAGTGGTCCGTGTTTCTGCGGCTGAATTTAGTGGCCGCGCTTACGAGGAACTACGCCAAAAATCCGGTGAGGTCGAAGAAAAGCGCCGTGAACTGGAATTCAACGAGCGCCTGCGCGAGCTCCTGCAGAGCGAGCAGATGGGCGAACTCAAGACAGAGCACGACCTCGAAGAGTATGTGGCCCAACTCGCACAGGAGCGCGGGATAAGTGATACACACCGAGAGCACGAACTCGGTCGGCTGAAGCAGGTGCAGCGTCATGAAGTGGCAGCTGCGGAGCTGGCCCACCAAATGGAGCAGGATGCCGCCAAGACCCGTCATGATATGGGCCTGCAAAAGGAGCAGGACAGCTACGAGCGCGAGAAACTGGTCGACGATACGAAATCACAAGCCGAAGCCGCTGAAATCGCTCTTGAACTGCGCCGGAAAAAAGATGCCGCCAAACTCGAGACCATGAAGGAGAAGGGCAAAATTCTGGATGGTATGAGCGTTGAGACGCGAATCGCCATGGAGGAAGATCCCGACCGTCGTGAGCAGTTGATCCAACTGCAAAAAATGTCTGCCGCCAAGGGTATGAAGCCTGAAGAGGTCTTGGCCATGAGTGCGGCCGACTCGCCCGAAGCTGCGCGGGCGCTTGAGGCTTATTTCAAGGTCCAGAGTTCGGAGTCCGAGAAGCGGGAAGAGCTCTCCAAGGAGCATGCCGCTCAACTGGAACGCATGCTTAATAAGACTCTGGAGTCCATGGCTGAAGCAACGAAACGTCCGGGAGATGTGAACATCCATAAATAGGCTATATGTCTGAAGGAAATGTAGTTGATTGTCCGACCTGCGGTGAACTTGTGAGTGCAGGCGCTCTTTGCGAGGAGTGTGGTGCCGAATTGCCGACGCCCGCCGAATCGAAAGAGCCTGTTCAAGAGAGTAACATGACTCGTGTGCCTTTTGCAGTCCAGAGTACGGAAACTGAGCTTTCCGAGCCAGAGGTGCCCAATTTGGACCGGGAGGATCTATCCGATGTGGTGGAGGCCAGGCAAGTTCTACAGGCTGTGAAAACAGAAGTGCCAAAGGTCGAAGTGAAGCCGGCATCGCTCGCTGTGGATAGGGCTATCTTAGCCGACGAGGGTGCGGATGAGGATTTGCCCCACTTCACAGACGACTGCCCGCATTTTCGTCTGGAGTTCAACGATGCGCGGGTCTTCGTTCAGGATTGGACGGCGAGCTTTAATTTTAGAATCACGCCCACATCGGTGGATAGTCGCCAGTGCCGCTTGCCTCAACTGGAAGTGCGAATCCAAGGATCGGATGTACTCAAGCAGACGATTTGGGGTCTGAATCGGGGAGGTGCTCAAGAGGTTGATGTGAATTTCAGCCCAAAGTATCTGGGCTTCGAGATCGCTTCCGAAGTGCACCTGAGCTATCAGCTCAATGGCAAAAGCCATAGTTATGTCAGTCGCTTTAAGTGGGACTGCGTCCGACCTGAGGAGTCCTCCAAAGTGATCGAAAACCTCGTCATCAAGATGGAGAATGTTGAGGCCGGCATGGCGGCGGATCAGAATATTAACATTCTCAAAGACTTTAAGGCGAAGCAAAGCCACTCCCTGAGTAGCCGCCTTCAGGATTTGAAGTTGAAGCCGATTTGGAAGCGTCTCGAACTTTTTGATGTTACTGAAGGGACGGCGCCTGCGCCCAAAGGTTTGGTGAGTCGTTTATCTCTTGTAGGTCCCGGTGGCGCTCGCCTGCATCTGCTCGGAGGCAATCGCTTCGCGATGGGGAGAAGTGAGGAGCTAGACATTACAACGATGCTGTTTAAGACCCCGGACTGCCCGGACAAAAAGTTAACTACTTATAACGGAGTTAGCCGCTATCAGGCTGTCCTTGCTTTACAGTCCGGAAGTTGGCGCTTGCGTGATGGAGGTATTGACCCGAGTGCATCTTTGGCCCGGGTGAAAGCCTCTAGCTATGGTACCTTCCTTAACGGGCGTAAGATCGTAGGTGCTCCCGTTCTGGAGACGGGCACCGAATCAATTTTTACCTTCGGTAAATCCAGTCGCTCCGATAAGCACGTTTTCGGTTTTGAGTGTACCGTGGTCGAAGATCCGGAGTCCGGCAAACCATCAGCCGTGCTGCTGGAGCGAATTGATCATGTCCGGGAGTCTTTTTTATGTCTCGCCGGGCAGATGCGGTTTGAGGACCTGTTCCCGGGGATCGGGGCCGGTAAGCTGCGCTTTCACAAAGGCGGCTTCTCCCTCACGAAAAGCGGTCAGGAAAAATGGCTGAAACCTGGTGTGGAATTAAATGAGTCCTGGACATGTGAGGAATATCGCCAAATCGGATTTTAATCTTCTAAAATATCCTAACGCACAGAGTGATACTATGAAAAAAACACGTCTACATCGAAATCTGAGCCTGCTGCTGGCAGCTCTGTTGGCATCTGTCTTTAGCGGGTGTTCAAATACCTCCATTACTTCCGATAATCCGGCCGTCTCCGGTCCATTGGGGAGTGATGCCTACACGGCTATGAGTCGTGCCAGTCAGTTGCAGATCGCGGTGTCTACGTTTGCAGCAGATAAGGCCGACTATCCCCTTGCCAGTGCGATTGAAAAACAAGTTCAGGGCCGACTGAATCAGCAGGGTCTGCAAGTGACGCCGATGGGGGGTGACTTGAGCGTGGCAATCAATGTGGACAGTGCGATTTTTGATAAGAGCGGGAATTACTACCGCATGGAGGGCACCGCCGATACGATCGTGAAGCGCAACTTTGATCGATCCACGGTCGACAGTAAGATCATCAATGTGCGGGCGACCCGTCAGCTTGGCGAGGCTTCCGCGCGCGATGCTCTGGTTTCCGAACTGAGTCGAGAGACGGCCGACTGGGTGGGTGGTACGCTGGGGGGCCGCTCTCTCCAGCTCAGTGCAAACGACATAACCGTTCGTATTAACATATTCCGGAACGCCCCCGATTACACCAAGAAATTCATCCGTGACGTGAGGGATGTTGACGGGGTCGCTTCGGTCATGCTTGTCGGCGAAGACAGCGAACGGCGTGAGCTCACCTTCAGGGTGGTCTATTTCCAAAACAAGATACCGGAAGGTATCCTTCATCGCATCGCGCGTATCAGCGAACTGGGCATCCGCCTCTAACCTTCAACCTACTGGAGTTACCTTATGAAAACTGTAAAACATATTCTTATCGCAGTATTTCTGCTGCCATTTGTCCTGAACGCGGATTCTCAGATCGATGTGCGTCAAGCGCTACAATCGGCGGTCGAGGAAGCGGGTAAGTCGCTCTCCCAGTCCGTAACGGACCGCTCCAAGACGATCTCGGTTCTTCCCATCGCCGGTGATCAGGAACGCTATGTGGAGGGCTTGATCAAAAATGCAGTGACTGCCGCGGGTCTTACTTACGTTGAGGGCCGGAGCGATCCGTTCTGGGATGAGATTATGGCCGAAGTCGAATGGGATGAACGGAAGGACGATATGCTGGATCCTTCAACTATCGACAAATTCGGGAAGCTGAAGTCCACGCAGTGGCTCATTTACGGGACGGTCCGTGAGGCCCGCGACACTGGACGCATGGTCTATGTTGAATTGGAACTCCACATGAGCTCAATCGAAACCAAGCAACACATCTGGGGCGATCTGGTGGCCCAGCGCTACTACCGTGAAGAGGGCGTGACCGGGATCATTGATTTGGATACGGAGTTGCGCAACACCCTGCGTGAGATGTTGAGTAGAGGTGCGGCTTCGCTGCAGGCCAGCTCCCGTGTGCAGAGTGTCAGTGAAGTCGCCATGGCGCCCATAGCCGGTGACGTGGATGGCTACATCCGCTCACTTAGCGAAGATATGCTGACCAAGACCAGCCTCACCCCAGTGCGACTTTCCGTCAGCACCCTGGGTGAAGTCCGTCAGAACCTGCGGGATAATCCGATTGATGCCGATGCGATCCTGACCGGTGCGGTGCGTGACCTGTCTCGGACGCTCGACAGCACCCAACCGCTTAAAGAAATCTACGAGATCAATGCTGAGGTTCAGCTTCGTATTGAGTCGGTGGCCGACGGCTCGGTGCTTTGGAGCGATACCTTTGCTGTGACCACCACGGATGTTGAAGAACAGACTGAATGGGACTTTGTAAAAAATAACAAAATGGTGCTGTTGGCTGTGGTCGGGGGGATCATTCTTGTCTTTCTCTTTATTATCTTCCTGATGCTCACGCGTCGTTCCCGCTAAGCGATATGTCCAGAATCCACATAGCCACACAGGACGGCGGGCGCTTCGAATACGAGCTGGACGAGCTGGATACGCTCTGGCGAGAAGGGTCGATCAGTCGTGAGGCCCTTTATTGGAAAGAGGGTATGAGCGACTGGCTGCCGCTTCGTGATTTGCTTGAAGAAGGGCAAGGCTCGGTAGCTCCTAAACAATACCACTTTGTCAAAGACCCCAGCGGCCTAACCCAGTTGCTTATCATAATGTTGTGGGTGAGCATAGGTTTCGAGGTGATCAGTATCATCAGCCATTCTATGGAACTCGCCCTGCTCGAACGTATTTATTCTGCATCAGAGGCCGAGATTGCTTCGAACGATACGCGACAGGGCATGGTCGGCTTGGGTTATCTCGCCGTGTTTATTGTTACCGGGGTGGTCTTCCTGAAATGGATCTATCGGGCCAATCTGAATGCCAGAAACTTCACGCAAAAGACTATGGAATTCACTCCCGGTTGGTCGATCGGTTACTACTTTATTCCTTTCCTAAACTTGTATAAACCATTTCGGGCGATGCGTGAAATCTGGCAGATTTCGAAGGACCCGGTCGATGGAGATACTTCAAAAAGCCCAGCCTTGCTTCAGTGGTGGTGGACCTTTTGGCTGGCGACCGGAATTTTCGGGCAGATTTCCGCGCGCCTGGCATTTTCTGCCGACGCGGATTTAGAGACCTATCAAATGGCGGACGTCATGTCTATTTTGTCCGGTGTTACCGGTATCGTCGTATCCCTGGTCGCTCTCCGGATGGTGATGCAGATTTACCAATCACAAAAGGACTTGGTTCTACAATCGGACTAATGGATGAGGACTCTACGCGACTCCCCGGGGAGTCCCCCAGAGGCAGCCTTCTAGCAACTGGCCAGCAGTTTGGGCAATATAAGGTCATCCGCTTGCTCGGCCGGGGCGGCATGGGCGAGGTCTACGAGGTGGAACATACTGTGCTGCACCGGAGCTATGCGCTGAAAATAATTCGCCCAGAGGTTTTAAATCATCCTTCTGCTGTTGAGCGCTACCGGCGCGAGAAGGAGGAGCTGACCCTGGAGGCGGCAGGCAGCCAGAGCTTAAATTTTGGGACGCTCGTCGCCGAGAGCGGCGATCTCGAATTACGGATTACGAATAGCGGACTGAAAGATTCGGAGAAACTGGCGTGGTTCATCGACGGCGAAAAACAATCTTCAGATTTCAAGTCTCAGGCTTCATCCCTCACGGCCGGAGGCACCGGCTTGGAGCTCGGCGAACGGCAACTGCGGGTGGTGCATCCGGATTACACAGTTTGGACTGGTTCGGCGACGATCCGCGACCACCAGACTTCGAAGGTGACGGTCGATTTGAAGCCGAAGCCGGGTGTTTTGGAGCTAGCTGTTACGCCTGCGGGTGTGAGCTATAGTTTGACGGTGGACGGGCAGCCTGTGAAGCAGCTGAGTGGGAATCGCTATAGCGTGCCAGCGGAGGTGCCGCTGAAGCTGGAGCTGAAGGCGCAGGGCTACAAGACGAAACTGGTGAAAGGTCAGGTGGCTGCCAACGGGAGCGAGACATTGCCGGTGCGTCTGGAGAAGATCACGGGCCCTGAGTCGGGTCGAGATTGGACGTTGAGTTTGGTCGGTGGCGAGAGTATCCAGTTGAAGTGGATTGCGCCTGGGAGCTTTCAGATGGGCTCAAATGATGGCGATAGTGATGAGAAGCCGGTGCACCGTGTGACCTTGACGAAGGGTTACTGGCTGGGTGAGACGGAGCTCACGCAGGGTCAGTGGCAGAGTATGATGAGTAGCAATCCTTCGTACTTCAAGGGATCGAACCTTCCTGTGGAGATGGTCAGCTGGAACGATGCGATAGAATTTTGCCGCAAGTTGACGGAGCGTGAGCGTGCTGCGGGGCGCTTGCCAGCGGGTTTGAGTTATACCTTACCGACGGAGGCGCAGTGGGAGTATGCTTGTCGAGCGGGGACGACGACCCGCTACAGTTTTGGAGACAGCAAAAGGCAGCTTAAAGAGTATGCAAATTATGAAGTTACGCCCCGCTATGGGGATAAAGCGACGGCACCCGTTGGTAGTTTTAAGCCGAATGGGTGGGGTTTGTATGACATGCATGGGAACGTCTATGAGTGGTGCCTGGACTGGTATGACGACTATCCGAGTGAGAGTGTGGTGGATCCTAGCGGTGCGAGTTCGGGCTCGTTCCGCGTGTTCCGCGGCGGCAGCTTGTTCAACGACGCCAGGTACTGCCGCTCCGCCATTCGCTTCAGATACTCGCCGGGCTACCGCTTCAACTACCTCGGCTTCCGCCTTGCCCTCACGGTCAATCATTAGCCAGCTTGAGCTCAAGAACCCGCCAGCTAGCAGCGAGTGTAGCCGCCACGTGCTAAGAGGAGGGAGGGACGAGCGACGGGGGCACGTGGCTGCGTAACTAGCGGGCGCCTAGCAGTCGAGTACACGATTTTTTGAACACAGAATTATGCAACTTAAGACATTTACAGTATCGGCCTTCGAGCCGGGAGAAGACGAGGGTGCGCTAAACAGCTTTCTCCGTGGGCACCGCATCCTGGAAGTGCGGCAAGAGTTTTTTGCAGGTTCGGTCGACTGCCCGCACTGGCTGTTTGCGGTCAGCTATATGGAGGCCGACCCGGCGTCGAAGCCGAAGGGGCGCACGGGCAACAAGCGCGAGCGGATCGACTACAAAGCAGTGCTTGGCGAAGCCGCCTTTGCCCGCTTCGCTAAGCTGCGGGAGCAACGGAAGGCTTGGGCCGAGCGCGATGGAGTGCCAGTCTATGCGGTCTATACCAATGAGCAACTGGCCGCGATGGTGGAGCCAGTGGCACAGAGTAAAGCCGACCTGCTGAAGATCGAGGGCATTGGCGATGCGAAGTGGGAAAAATATGGTGCCGCCACACTGGAGGTATTGAAGCATGAAACGAGCGAAACAGCTACTACCCAAGATCGCGGATCCAGAGAATCTGCGTGAGGCCTTCCTACGCGCCGCCAAGGGAAAGGGTGGCAAGCAGGAGGTGCTTGAGTTTCGAGGGAATCTCGTGCAAGAGTTGGCTTCCTTACGGCGAGGTATTCTCGACGGTGATCTGGAACTGGGCCGCTTCCACTCCTTCGTCATTCACGACCCGAAGGAGCGCACCATCCACGCAGCTGCTTTTCCCGAAAGAGTCCTGCACCACGCCATCATGCGGTTCTGCGAGCCGGTTTTTGAACATGTCTCCATCGATAATAGCTATGCCTGCCGGGTGGGAAAGGGGAGCGCGGCGGCAGTGGAGCGGGCGCAGTATTATGCGAAAAAAGCACAAATGGTTCCTACAGATGGATGTGCGGAAATATTTCGACAGCGTGGATCATGCTATTTTGAAAGCGGCCCTGCGACGCTTTTTTGGTGACCGTGCGCTCTTGCAGCTCTTCGACCGAATCATCGACAGCTACGAAACAGCACCAGGCAGAGGCTTGCCTATCGGCAGCCTGACCAGTCAGCATTTTGCCAATTTTTATCTGATGCCGCTGGATCGCTTTATCAAAGAGACTTTGCGGCTGAAATATGTGCGCTACATGGATGATCTGGTCTCCTGGTCGGAGGATCGGGAGTGCCTGCGCCTGGCAAGGGCAGAGATCGATGCATTGGCGGCCGAGAGTTTGGGCTTGGTGATGAAATCCGGATGGAAGCTAAACCGGACGGCGATGGGCCTGAACTTTCTCGGCCATCGGGTGCTGCCTCATGGCCTGCGATTGAGCCGCCGAAGTGCCACACGCTTCCGCCGGAAAATTTCTGAGCTCGACCGCGCCTTGATCCAGGGTGAGCTCTCCGAGCTGGCCTACCAGCAGCGCAGTGCCAGTCTTTGTGCCTTTACGCAGCGGGCGGATGCGTCCGGATTTCGAAAACGATGGATTTGGGGCGACGACTCAAGGGCTCGAACCGCGTGAACCGCGGCGGCAGCTGGAACAACAACGCCAGGAACTGCCGCTCCGCCAATCGCAACAGGAACACGCCGGGCAACCGCAACAACAACCTCGGCTTCCGCCTTGCCCTCAGCTCAAGCTGGCCGCGTGGATGTGCGGCACTGATTGACCCGGTCGGCCGTCCCGTTCCGTAGCGAAAGCGGCGGACGAATAAGCAGAAACAGCCGCCCAGTGCTGGTAGGTGGGAGGATGGAGGTCCACACCGAACGCTCCGGGCGGCTCATGCCCGGTTGTTCTTAAACCGCTTAATTACGCTCAATGGGCGCTAAATTTTTGAGGTGCTTTCACCATCATCCTATTCTTGTATGCAGGAGAATACAGCAGCGCACCGATATTCTTTTTTAAGCGTAGATTGAGCGTAATTTAGCAGTCCCCGCGCCGCGGCTCTGTCATCTGTTCTTGGGCGGTATCAAACATTACAAGCTAACAGCCTAAAACCTAAACTCCTAAAAAGCGTGACTCTGTGCCCTAAGTGGTTCAAAGAATTCTAGCGTTATGCAAGACGACGACAAGACCCGCCTGCCGGAAGACTCGAATCACCAGCATTTGCTCTCCGTGGGGCAGGACTTTGGGCAATACAAGGTCATTCGACTGCTGGGTCGCGGTGGCATGGGCGAGGTCTATGAGGTGGAGCATGGCATGTTACAGACCAAGCATGCCTTGAAGATCATAAACCCAGAAATTGTAAATCGTCCAGATGCGAAGGAACGTTTCAAACGTGAAGCTCAAGTCATGGCGCGCTTACGACATCCAAATATCGTACAAGTGGATGATTTTGGAGAAACTGACGGGCGGATTTGGCTGCGTATGGAGTTGGTCTCAGCTGAAGGCGCAGCCGCTTCGGGCATTCTTTCTCTAGCAGACCTAATTAAAAGTGAACCACTACAAGAAAGCTTTATTGTAAATTTACTGAATCAAATTTTGGATGGTTTGTCTTACGCTCACCAACAAGGAATTGTGCACCGCGACTTAAAGCCTGCAAATCTTCTTTCAGATTCAGCAGGTAACGTGAAGATTACGGATTTTGGTTTGGTCAGCTTAGCTGGTGCTGACTGGCTACAGAGCCATGTGCAGCTAACCGTGGCTCGTAGTATGGCAGACTCGGATGCAACACGCTTGGAAGTTGGGTCAGGTTCTGTGGGAACATCGACGCAGGCTCTTCTCGGCACTTATGCCTACATGAGTCCCGAGCAGAAGAAAGGTTCGGACGTGGATGCCCGAAGCGATTTGTATGCAATAGGCTTAATCGGGTTTCAGATGTTGACTGGAGATGAGGCGCCAGGCTTTGATTTACCAACAGATTTAGTCGACGGTATTGATCCCGCTTGGGATGATTGGATTCGTCAAAGTTTAGCTGCTCGTCCTGAACGCCGCTTTATCGATGCGAAAGCCATGCAGGAAGCTTTGCCTGGTAACGATCACTCCGCGCATCAGAAAAGTCCGCCTCTCGAGCGGATGGATGAGAAACCGATAGAGCGCGGTACTCCCGTTGAAAAAAGCGACGGCCCTCCACTGGAGTATGAGGCGGTCGATGCCAGCGCTGCAGCTGAAGAGGGTGGGAGTAATTCGGATCCAGTGCAAGATGTACCTAGGCCTGACAAAGCGGATTCAATCTCACCTATTGTATGGACCGTGACTCCTGTATTCTTTTTAATATTGGGCATCATTTACTATTTTGGCGACTACGGCCAACCTAACAAAGATGCAGTTGCTCAATACAATCTCGGGCAATCTAACAATGATGCGGTTGCTCAATACAAACTCGGGTGGAAGTATCATAATGGTGACGGTGTGTCACAGGACTATGCAGAGGCATTAAAGTTGTATCGCCTGGCAGCGGACCAAGGTTTAGCGATTGCCCAGAGCAGTCTCGGGTGGATGTATCATAATGGTGACGGTGTGTCACAAGACTATGCAGAGGCATTAAAGTGGTATCGCAAGGCAGTGGATCAGGGAGATGCGACTGGTCAGAACAATCTCGGGATAATGTATCAAAGTGGTGACGGTGTGTCACAGGACTATGCAGAGGCATTAAAGTGGTATCGCAAGGCAGCGGATCAGGGGAATGCGAATGCTCAGGGCAATCTCGGGTGGATGTATCAAAATGGCCAAGGCGTGACGCAGGACGATGCAGAGGCGGTCAAGTGGTATCGCAAGGCAGCCGAGCAGGGGCATCCGTGGGGCCAGGATTATCTCGGGACAATGTATCAAAACGGCGAAGGTGTGACACAAGACTATGCAGAGGCATTAAAGTGGTATCGCAAGGCAGCGGATCAGGGGAATGCGAATGCTCAGGGCAATCTCGGGTCGATGTATGAATATGGCCAAGGCGTGACACAGGACCATGCAGAGGCATTAAAGTGGTATCGCAAGGCGGCGGATCAGGGGAATGCTTGGGCGCAGACCAAGCTCGGGTGGATGTATAGTAATGCCCAAGGCGTGACACTGGACTATGCAGAGGCATTAAAGTGGTATCGTATCGCTGCGGATCAAGGGAATGCGGATGCCCAGAGCAATCTCGGGTTGATGTATCATAATGGCAAAGGCGTTACACAGGACCATGCTGAGGCGGTTAAGTGGTATCAATTGGCAGCGGACCAAGGTTCAACGTTTGCGCAATGGCTTCTCGGGGTGATGTATCAAAATGGCCACGGCGTGAAACAGGACTATGCAGAGGCGGTCAAGTGGTATCGTCTCGCTGCGGATCAGGGGTATGATTTTGCGCAGTATAGACTCGGTATGATGTATCAAAATGGCGACGGCGTGACACAGAGCTATACAGAGGCGGTCAAGTGGTATCGACTGGCAGCAGATCAAGGGAACGAGGATGCACTCAAGAGCCTTCAAGCGATTCTTCCGCAGAGTGTCCGATCAACTTCAACACAGCAAACTAAGGCGACCGTTCAAAAAAAACTGGATAGTATTATGATACCTCAAGTCAATTTCTCAGGGATGGAACTGTCTCGTGTTCTTGAGGTGCTGTCAGAGTTGTCGTTACTTTATGATCCAGAAGAGGAGGGTGTAAATATCGTTCCTTTATATAATCCTTCCCAAATTAATCCTCGAGTGAATATTTCACTCAAGAACTTGAGCTTAGATCGGTGCCTTCAGTTCATTACGCAGCAGGTTAACTTTACCTACAAGGTGGATTCTAATGCGGTTCTGGTTTCACCCAAATATTGAGCTTGTTTTTTATGCCTGACTATTTCCAAACCCAACTACCTGACGAGGGGCCCAAAGGCAACCTGCTTTCGGCAGGTCAGCAGTTTGGCCAATATAAGGTTATCCGTCCTCTTGGCCGCGGCGGCATGGGTGAGGTTTATGAGGTCGAGCACGAAACCCTTGGGGTGCACCATGCAATCAAGCTAATAAAGCAGGAGATTGCCGAACGTCCCAACGCAAGGGAGCGCTTCAAGCGTGAGGCCCGTGTTATGGCGCAGTTACGCCACCCCAATATTGTGCACGTCGACGACTACGGCGAGCAGGACGGGAGTATCTGGCTCCGTATGGAATTGGTCGGCAGCGGTGCTGCAGAGATGGCTGAGATTGGAGACCTTACAACTCAGGAGGCCCGAAGTCTGGCTGACTTACTGGTAGGTGAGCCATTGTCGGAGTCTCTGGTAGTCGATCTGCTCAAACAAATACTTGAAGGCCTGTCGTATGCGCACGAGTTGGGGGTTGTTCACCGGGATCTTAAACCCGCGAATCTACTGCTGGATACGGAGGGTAATATAAAGATCACCGACTTCGGTCTGGTCAGTCTGGCCGGTGCGGATTGGTTGCAATCGCAAGTTCAATTGACGGTGGCCCGTAGTATGGCCGACCCGGATGCGACTCGATTGGAGTCTGAGGGTAGCTCGACGGGCACATCGACCCAAGCGCTCCTCGGCACCTACGCCTACATGAGTCCGGAGCAAAAGAAAGGTGCGGAGGTAGACGCGCGCAGCGATCTTTATGCGGTTGGTTTAATGGCATTTCAGATGCTTACTGGTGATGAGACGCCTGGCCTTGAGATGCCGACGGATATTGTTGATGGCATTGATCCCAAATGGGACGCTTGGGTTAAGCAGAGTTTGGCTTCACGTCCTGAGCGCCGTTTTGATGATGCAAAAAGCATGATGGTGGCATTGCCCTTAATTGTGGCCCCGACAACCGAAACTGTGCCACCTTCATTTGAAACTAAGGAAGGACAATACCATGAGGATGACACAGAAGCCCTCAAGTTGTGTCGCAAATCCGCGGTCGAAGGGGACGCGGACGCGCAGAATGATTTAGGCTCGATGTATTATAATGGAGCCGGGGTTGAGCAAAGCTATGAGGAAGCATTGAAATGGTTTCGTTTGTCCGCTGACCAAGGGAACGCGTACGCGCAGAATATTTTAGGCTTGATGTATCAGAATGGAGACGGGGTTGATCAAAGCTATGGGAAAGCATTGAAATGGTATCGTCTGTCAGCTGACCTAGGGGACGCGGACGCGCAGTATAATTTAGGTTCGATGTATTTGTATGGAGCCGGGGTTGAGCAAAGCTATGAGGAAGCATTGAAATGGTTTCGTTTGTCCGCTGACCAAGGGGGCGCGGGCGCGCATTATAGTTTAGGCTGGATGTATTATAATGGAGCCGGGGTTGAGCAAAGCTATGAGGAGGCATTGAAATGGTTTCGTATTTCAGCTACCAAAGGGATCGCGTTAGCGCACCATTATTTAGGCTCGATGTATCAGAATGGATACGGGGTTGAGCAAAGCTATGAGAAAGCATTGAAACGGTTTCGTTTGTCCGCTGACCAAGGGAATGCTCATGCGCAGTATAAATTAGGTTCGATGTATTTGTATGGAGACGGGGTTGAGCAAAGCTATTGGGAAGCATTGAAATGGTATCGTTTGTCCGCTGACCAAGGGTTCGCGCCCGCGCAGAATGATTTAGGCTCGATGTATTATAATGGAGCCGGGGTTGAGCAAAGCTATGAGGAAGCATTGAAATGGTATCGTTTGTCCGCTGACCAAGGGGACGCGCACGCGCAGTATAATTTAGGTTCGATGTATTTGTATGGAGACGGGGTTGAGCAAAGCTATGAGGAAGCATTGAAATGGTATCGTTTGTCCGCTGACCAGGAGGACGCGCCCGCGCAGTATAAATTAGGCTTGATGTATGAGAATGGAGAAGGGGTTGATCAAAGCTATGAGGAAGCATTGAAATGGTATCGTCTCTCCGCTGACCAAGGGAACGCTGATGCGCAGAATACTTTAGGCTGGATGTATTTGTATGGATACGGGGTTGAGCAAAGCTATGAGGAAGCATTGAAATGGTTTCGTTTGTCCGCTGACCAAGGGAATGCTGATGCGCAGAATAATTTAGGCTGGATGTATCAGAATGGATACGGGGTTGAGCAAAGCTATGAGAAAGCATTGAAATGGTATCGTCTCTCCACTGACCAAGGATACGCAGAAGCGCAGAATAATTTAGGCTGGATGTATCAGAATGGATACGGGGTTGAGCAAAGCTCTGAGGAAGCATTGAAATGGTTTCGTTTGTCCGCTGACCAGGAGGACGCGCCCGCGCAGAATGATTTAGGCTGGATGTATCAGAATGGATACGGGGTTGAGCAAAGCTATGAGAAAGCATTGAAATGGTATCGTCTGTCAGCTGATCAAGGGAACTCGTTAGCGCAGAATAATTTAGGCGTGATGTATTATAATGGATACGGGGTTGAGCAAAGCTATGAGGAAGCATTGAAATGGTTTCGTTTGTCCGCTGACCAGGGGAACGCGTTAGCGCAGTATAGTTTAGGCTTGATGTATGAGCGTGGATACGGCGTTGAGCAAAGCTATGGGGAAGCATTGAAATGGTATCGTCTGTCAGCTGACCAAGGGAATGCGGACGCGCTTGAGAGACTTCAATCATTGCCTGCTCAAGGAAGCCGACCATCCTCAACAAACCGAACTAAGACGACCGTTCAAAAAAAAATTAGGAAGCATAATGATACCACAAGTTAACTTCTCTGGTATGGAGCTGTCTCGTGTTCTTGAGGTGCTTTCAGAGTTGTCTGTTGAGTTTGATCCGCGTGGTGAAGGTGTAAATATAATACCCTTATATAATCTTAACCAAATTAATCCTCGAGTGAATATTTCACTCAAGAACTTGAGCTTAGATCGGTGCCTTCAGTTCATTACGCAGCAGGTTAACTTTACCTACAAGGTGGATTCTAATGCGGTTCTGGTTTCACCCAAA
>Ga0209555_10000989_pt1 | contig 22880 bp, 22 predicted proteins | sample SaaInl85LU_5_DNA_FD_184643 | JGI IMG/M metagenome (GOLD analysis project Ga0209555, IMG submission 184643) | Marine microbial communities from expanding oxygen minimum zones in the Saanich Inlet - ESP_85LU_5_DNA (SPAdes) (version 2) | ecosystem: Environmental > Aquatic > Marine > Intertidal... | reverse complement strand
CTTAGTGTGGGGCGCGTTTTTTTTCGTCTGGATAGTGCTGCTCAGTGGTCTCTCTCACGGTCAGCCGACTACCGAGTGTCGGTTGAGTGCCGCACAGCTCGCAGCTCTGCCCCAGGCGCGCGTCGAACGTGTCAGCGATGGTGACACCGTGGTTTTTGCCAATGGTGACAAGGTGCGTTTACTGGGTGTGAACACCCCAGAGCGAAGCGGCCGCTACAATCCGATCGAAGAGCCGTTGGCCGCAGAGGCCAAAGAGAGTGTAGAGCAGTGGCTGGCAGCGAGCGCGTCTCAAGTTTACTACCGCACAAGCGCCAACCCCCGCGACCGATACCAGCGATTGTTGGCGGCACTCTATGACCGCTCTGGCAATAGTTTGGCCGCCCATCTTATCGGCCAAGGTTTGGGTTGGCAGATAACTTTTGTCGCAGACGACTGGGCGGCAGAGTGTCTGGCCAATGCCGAGCGCACAGCGCGCGAACAGCGCCGCGGAGTTTGGGCTGGTGGTCTCTATCCACCTCTAAACGTCAGTGCCATCGCTCAAGGTGGCTTCGCTCGCATCATTGGCACAGTGACCCAGCTAGATTTTCAGCAGAATAACGGCACTCTGTCTGGAAGGGCGCAGCTGATTGTGGATGGCAAGCTCACAGTGCAACTCTCCCAGGCGGTAGCAGAGCAGTTTGCGGTGGATGATTTGGTCAGTTTGGACCAGCGCAGAGTGGAGTTGCGTGGTTGGCTCTCTCGGCGCGGCAAAGATTGGCAGCTGCGTCTGACTTCGAGATATAACCTACTACGGCTAGATTAAATGGCTGTAGATTTGGGCGTGCCGTCAGCACGCGTTACAATAGGGCGTTGGCTATTTAATTCATCTTTGGGAGTGCGGCCGTGTCGGCTATCAAAACTTTTTTACAACTACTCGCCATTTTGGCAGTAGCGGCTCTGGGTGGCCTGTTTGCACTGGCCAACGATCAGCTTATCAGCGTTGATCTGCTGATTTGGGAGGCACCGCAGTGGAGCAGTGGTGTCTGGCTGTTGCTCACTTTGGCGTTGGGCGTACTGTTAGGTTTTAGTCTCGCGGCAGTGCAATACCGCCTGCGCCTATTGCGCAACCGTGTTGTCGAGCGACGCGCGGCTCAAATACACACCGCCGATCAAGCGAACTGAACGGCCACAGAGCGTCAACGCATTTCAATCCGACCCTTCGGGGGTTAGACAATAAGGTTTTTACAATGAACAATCCCCCCTCAAGTTCGCAACCACTACTGCGTTTACAACAACAGCTAAAGGCGGACTCCGCCCGAGTTGTCGTGGCATTAGATTGCCAAAGTGCCGACCAGGCCTTGGCGTTAGCTGATCAGCTAGATCCTGCCCACTGTAAGCTTAAAGTCGGCAAGGAGCTATTTACTCGCTGCGGCCCAGCACTGCTGGAAGCTTTGCACCGACGTGGGTTTAATGTTTTTCTCGATCTCAAGTTTCACGATATCCCCAATACCGTTGCCAAAGCAGTTGCCGTCGCGGCGGAGTTAGGGGTTTGGATGTGTAATGTTCACGCCAGTGGTGGCGAGCGCATGATGGTTGCAGCTGGGGAAGCGGTGGCACAGCGTAACAGCGATATGTTGTTGATAGCGGTGACAGTACTGACCAGTATGGAGCGCAGCGATTTGGCGGGTATAGGCATCGACCGCGATCCGGCCGAGCAAGTGGCGCTACTAGCAGCCCTGACCGGACAAGCCGGTCTGCACGGGGTAGTCTGCTCTGCACAAGAGGCGCCGTTGCTGCGCCAATCCCAAGCCGATGATTTTGTTCTAGTCACCCCGGGCATTCGCCCAGCTAATAGTGCAGCGGATGATCAGCGGCGTATCGTTACACCGCGCCAAGCGCTGCTGGATGGCAGTGATTACTTAGTTATTGGTCGCCCGATTAGCCAAGCTACCAATCCAGCGCAAGCACTGGCGGATATTGTCGCCACGCTTCACAGCGATGAGTGAAGTGGAGCTGCGTCGCAGCCATCAGCTCAGCGATGAACAGATGCAGTCCATTGCTAACGCAATAGGCGAAAAGCTGACGGCCCGACACGGCGGCCAATGCCAGTGGGCTGCACGCTGCATGACTTATGAGTTGCCGGGGACTGCAGCGGCAGAGGTCAGTTGGGATTCCCGTTCCATTTTGGTCACTATCCGTCTCGGTGCACTGGCAGCTCTACTCAAACCCTTAGTGGTGGGTGAGGTGGAGCGTCAGCTCGATCGATATTTAGGCTAACGCAGTCTTGCAAGGATTGGTTTTCTCTACCCGAGCATAGTGCAAATGGACCTGTCTGCTAGCTAGAGCCTTTCATAAACTCATCGTGAAATTAACCAATGAGGCTGATGTCGTGGATTTTCTATCTCTTTTAAAGGTTTGCAGACCATCGTCAATTAGGCAGAGCTTGCTGCTCTTAACGGGTTTTCTTTGTCTCTCCTCGGCGCATGCTGCGCAGCCGAATATTATTGTTATGGTCGCCGACGATTTGGGCTGGAATGATGTCGGCTTCCACGGTGGGGATATAGATACGCCAGCGCTAGATCGTCTGGCAGCCGAGGGTGTCGAGTTGCATCGGTTCTACACTACGCCAATTTGCTCGCCGACCCGCGCGGCCTTGATGACCGGGCGCGATCCCATTAAGTTGGGTGTCGCCTACGGGGTTATCTCACCCTGGGACAATATCGGTGTTCACCCCGAAGAGCATTTTATGCCTGAGAGCTTTATGGCCGCCGGTTATCAAACTGCTATGGTAGGCAAATGGCATCTCGGGCACGCGCAGATGAGCTACCACCCCAATCAGCGCGGCTTTGAGCACTTCTATGGCCATTTACATACCCAAGTCGGCTTTTATCCGCCCTTTGCCAACATGGGTGGGCGCGACTTTCAGCGCAACGGTGTCACAATTAATGATCAAGGTTACGAGACTTTTCTATTAGCTGATGAGGTTAGCCGCTACATTCGAGAGCGCGACCGCAGCAAACCATTTTTTGTCTACATGCCTTTTATTGCACCCCACACACCGCTCGATGCCCCCGTGGAGTTGCAAGAAAAGTATCAAAATATCAATACCGATTTGGCACCAGCGCGCACCGTTCAAACTGATATGACCCGTGCACGAGCCAAGCAGATGGGCGTGCCCAGTGCGCGACCGATGTATGCGGCCGTTGTCGATGGGATGGATCAGGCAATTGCCCAAGTGCTGAAAACACTTGATGACGAGCAGATTGCCGAGCAGACCATAGTATTTTTTATGAGCGATAACGGTGGTGCAGCCTACTCATACGGTGGTGCCGATAATGCGCCGCTGCGCGGAGGCAAAAGCGAAACTTATGAGGGCGGTATACGTGTGGTCTCTCTGCTGCGTTGGCCGGGTAGGGTAGAGGCGGGCAGTCGCTTCGAAAGTATTATGACTGTGATGGATCTGTTCCCAACGTTGGCCGAAGCCGCGGGTGTCAAACTAGGCAACCAAAAGCCTATGGATGGCGGTTCTCTGTGGCAGCCGATCGTGCAGAACAAGCCAGCGCCACGCGACGAGTGGGTATTCTTCACCTCAGAGACACCGATATACGGCGAGTTTAATATCGCAGCGTTTAATGATCAGTGGAAGTTGGTTCAGCGCATCGAGCAGAATCAACTGCAAACAGATGTCACAAACTACTTATTTGATATCAAAAAAGACCCCTACGAATACCACAACCTGGCAGAACAATACCCACAGGTGGTGGCAGAAATAGCGGCCGCTGTGGTCGACTGGCGCGCCCAGTATCCGATCAATGGCACACGCTCTAAATTAGCCCCGCCGCCCGGCTGGCGAGCGCCTTTAGATTGGGCCAGTTACCCGCGCCCAATGGAGCAGTTGCAAGAGAATTATGCCCCATCCTATGTACCCAACCCTGCAATTGAGCGCGCTTTAGACAAGCAGCATGGGGATCGCGGTCGGTTGATCTACGATTGATTAGCGGCTGACAGCTGCAAGCATCGCTGCAACTGTCTTTTCATCATAACCCAGCTGCTTGAGAACGATTGCCGTATCGCCGCCCAACGGTGCCGCGGCAGTGGGCGTCTTGCTAGGAGTGCGCGAAAAACGTGGCGCAGGTGCCGCTTGGGTGACCCCCTCAACGTCAATGAAACTTTGGCGGGCTAGATTGTGTGGGTGCAGAGGCGCCTCATTCATCGACAGCACGGGAGCAAAGCAGATGTCGGTGCCTTCCATCAAATTGCACCAGTAGTCGCGGGGTTGAGTGGCGATCTTCTCGGCGATAATCGCTTTGAGTACCGGCCACTGACGCGGGTCCATCTGCGCAGAAAACTGCTCGCGGTCCAGCTCTAATGTTTCTAGTAGTAGGGCGTAGAACTGCGGTTCAATCGAGCCTATACAGATGAATTTGTCATCGCTGGTGCGGTAGGTATCGTAAAAATGGGCGGCGCCGTCGAGAATATTACAGCCGGGGCGGTCCTGCCATATACCTGAGGCCAACATACTCTGCATCATGTGCATAAGATTCGCAGCGCCCTCAGTCATGGCGGCATCGATCACTTGGCCTTGGCCAGAACTGTGGCGCTCGATTACGGCAGCTAAAATCCCCATGACTAAGAACATTGTGCCACCACCAAAATCGCCTACCAAGTTGAGTGGCGCAACCGGGGTTTCTCCGGCGCGCCCGATGGCGTGCAGAGCCCCGGTAATAGCAATGTAATTGAGGTCATGCCCGGCAGCGTGGGAGAGCGGGCCATACTGGCCCCAGCCGGTGATGCGCCCGTAGATCAATCGCGGGTTGCGAGCATGCAGTTGCTCTGGGCCAAAGCCGAGCCGTTCAGCAACACCGGGTCGAAACCCTTCGATGAGAACATCGGCTCGGTCGCAGAGTTTCAACAAAGCCTCGAGGCCTTCCGCGCTTTTTAAATCGAGAGCAATCGTCTGTTTGCCGCGCTCACTGATTGCTGCAGGGCGGGGTTTGCTGCTGACCTTGCGGCCAACAGTAATCACCTCAGCGCCCATGTCGGCCAGTAGCATGCCGGCAAACGGAGCGGGCCCTAATCCTTCAATTTCTACTACGCGGATTCCAGCCAGTGGTCCCATAAAAAACTCTTTAGATAATGTTAGGTCTAAACATCGCGTCGTGGCCGCCGTCGACAAACAGCAGTGCGCCACAGATAAAACTCGCTTTGTCGCTGAGCAGGAACTCTACCAAGTTTGCGACATCTTCGGGCAAGCCTGGGCGACCGGCGGGTATTGAGGCTACAAACTGGCGGATAGCATCGCCGTAAGTGGCGTCGTTAGCTACAGCGGCTGTCATCGGTGTCTCAATATAGCCCGGAGCAATCGCGTTGATGGTGATGCCACGGCATGCGTACTCGCCGCTGACAGCCTTCATCCAGCGCGCCACAGCTTGTTTAGAACCGCTGTAACAGTTGTGCCCGCTTTGATCTTTTGCGGCACTAACTGCAACCGCTTCATCGTCGCTGAGCATGGCTTCAACAAGTTCGGGGGCGGTACATTGCGGCGCTGAATTAGAAGAAATTAACACCACACGGCCACCCTCTCTAAGCAAGTCCGCAGTGCCTGCGACTAACTCAGTGGTGCCAAAGTAGTTTATCGAGATGATTTTGCCACTGTCTGGGAAATGTGAAGCGACGCCAGCACAGGTAATAATGCCATCCAAGCCCTCGCTAAACTGCTCGCGTGCTTGAGCTATCGCTGCTGCACGCGAGACAGCATCTGAGAGATCGACAGTAATATCAGCATCTTTCAAATCCATGACTACAACGCGGTGGCCCGCTTCGCGCAGACAGTTCTTGATGGCGGCTCCTATACCGGTAGCACCACCACTCATTAGGTAATTTTTCATTTTGGAACCCCCTTTAAAAGCTTAAACTTAATTACTGTTGATGGATGTTGGCTTCGATAGCGCTACCCGGCAGGGCTTGCATACCGCCATCGACCTCAAGAATTTTGCCACTGACAAATGCGCTGGCACTGCTGGCTAAGTAGACCGCTGCCCAGGCGATATCCATCGGATCACCCATACGCTGCAGCGGTATCCAGCGCGTAGTGGCCTTATGCATAGCCTCATTTTGTTTTATGAAAGCGGTGCTGGGGGTATCTACCGCGCCGGGGGCAATGCCATTGACCCGAATCTCTGGAGCTAGCTCATAAGCCATGACTTTAGTCATCTGGTTCATGCCGGCTTTGGCAGCTGCATAGGCTGAGAAATTTTTATCTACCATCCACGACAGCGCCGAAGAGACGTTTATGATCGCTGCATTATGGCCCTTGCGCAGCAGTGGCAGGCAGCCATGGATAATCGAGTATGCCGAGGTCAGATTGATGGTCAGAGTATCTTCAAAGCGTCGTCGATCGACCTTATCCAAGCTTCCCCAGCCGCGGCCAGCCGCCCCAGCGTTGTTAACTAAGATATCCAGCGCATCAAACTCGGAAGAGATTTTTTCGGGCAAATGGTCTACCTGCTGCTGATCGGTAATATCGCAGGCAATCATTAGCGCTTTAACTCCGTGGCTGCGAACTTCTTCGGCTAGGCTGTCCAACTCTTCTTGATTGCGAGCAATTCCAATGACATTCGCGCCCAACTGGGCATAACTGAGTGCAATAGCGCGTCCAATCCCTTTGCCGGCACCGGTGACTAGGGCAGTTTTACCGGTTAATTTAAAAGCATCTAGCAGCATGACAATTCCTCTATGTTTATTTTATATTTAGGTGGCAGGTGTATTGGGTTTAAGAGCATTGGCGAGTAGCGTGGCGGTCTCTTCCAGAGTGGTGAAAAGATCTAAATTTTCAACGCTGAGCCAGTTGAGTAGCGCGTAGAGATAACTACCCACTAATACCTGTACTTGGACAGTGACAGCGGTTTGGCTGTTGACATCTCCCTGCTCGCGGCCGGCCTCAACCAGTTGTGCCATGGCGTTGTTTAATCGCGCCATGCGGTCGGTGGATGTACTTTGATCGGCTAAGCCCGACATCCCCTCGACCAACATAATTTGCGTGAGAGCACTGTTTTTGGCGATATGTGTGGCAGAGCGCCGCATGAGATTTTCGATGCGCACTTGGGTTGAATTGCTTTGATCAATCTCGGCCTCAATGTAGCGGATGAACTGAGCGTCCATAATTTCTATCAGGGCGTGAAGAACTGCCTGTTTGTTGGCAAAGTAATTAAAAAATGTAGGTTTGGATATTTCCGCCGCCGCGGCGATGCTGTCCACGGTAGTGTTTTGAACACCCTGTGAGGCGAACAGTTCACCGGCTGCGCCACAGATGCGCTGATGAGTTAGTCGTTTCTTGCGGTCGCGCAGCGATTCATGGGCGTTGGTGACGCTATCTGTTTTAGCCGTATTTGATGAGAGCGCCGAGGCAGGGCTATTCACAGTAAAGATCCTCTGTTGCAGGTCTATTTAGGGGTTGCCAAGATAGGAATTTAGGATATACCATAGTAAAAAATTTAACCATAGTAAAGATATTTGAGGCTAGTCACTATGTCGCAGTTATTAAAAGATAAAGTCGGTGTCGTCACTGGTTCTGGTGGGGGAATAGGTCGTGCAATTGCCTGCGCCTTTGCCCGCGAAGGTGCCAAAGTGGTTGTGACAGACTTCAATGAAGAGACCGGCCGTGAGACAGTTGAGCTGATAAGCTCAAGTGGTGGCGATGCTCAATTTTTTGCCGCTGATGTCTCTAAAGAAGAGCAAGTCAGCGCCTTGATGGCGTTCACTGTAGAACAGTACGGCCGGCTCGATATCGCCTGTAACAGTGCCGCGGTCAGCCGTGGATCTGGACCAATACACACTTTCGAAAAGGCTGTATTTGATCAGACACTGGAGTTATGTCTTACCAATACCTGGCTGTGTATGAAGTATCAGATCCCACTCATGCTCGAGCAGGGTGCCGGCAGCATCGTCAATATATCCTCTAATGCTTCACTGCGTGGTCAGCGCTTTAACACCGCTTATGCGGCAGCGAAGAGCGGCGTCAATCTATTGACAAAAAGTGCAGCGACCGAGTACGGCCACAAAGGTGTGCGCATCAATGCGGTCTCACCCGGTGTCATACGCACCCCGGGAGTAGAAAAATATTTTGCAGAGCAGCCCAAAATTGCCGAGGGGCTCAAACAAGCCGCGGTGATGAACCGCTTAGGCGAACCCGAAGAGATCGCAGAGGCGGTGGTATTTCTCTGCTCTGAGCGGGCCTCTTTCATTACCGGGCAAATACTTTCCGTTGATGGCGGCGCCGCCGTTAAATAATGACACCGTAGCATCAGGAGTAGACCATGCTTATTACTACCGATAAACGCACCATACCGATTCCACTACCGATGCCCTGGGGCTGGTACCACGTTCTCTACTCACATGAGCTTGAGAGCGGACACTCGACGCCACTGACCTATTTTGGCCAGGAGTTGGTAGCCTTTCGGACGGAATCCGGTGTTGCCCGAGTAGTGGACGCCTACTGCCCGCATATGGGCGCACACTTGGGCTACGGTATTCGAGACCAAGCGGGTGGAGGCTCCTCAGTAGTGGGCGAAAGTATTGTCTGCCCATTCCACGGTTGGGCTTTTAGTGGTGAGGGCAAGTGCACGGATATTCCCTATGCCAAAAATATGCCGCCAAAGGTAGCCCGTGGCGAGCAAGTGCTCGGCTGCTGGCAGGTGCGTGAAATCAATGGTTCTATTTTAGTCTGGTATCACCCGCACGGTGTTGAGCCATTATTTGAGCCCACGGTTGTAGAAGAGCTGTTAGACGATTCAGCCAACTGGGGTGAACCCTCATATTTCCAGTGGGAGATTGGTACCCACATGGAAGAGATCGGTGAAAACGCGGTCGATCCTGCGCACTTTAAATTCGTGCACGGTACCGATGACGTCCCAGACGCTGATGTGCTCGAGTTTGATGGCTATAACCGTCGCGGTTTTCTGCGCACGCGCAATACCACTCCCCAAGGTATTGTTGACGGCACCATTGAAAATATGAACTTTGGCCCTGGCCTCGCGGTGGTGCGTTTTAAAGGGTTGGTGGACACAGTGCTGATTGCCAATGTCACACCGATCACCAATGAACTGACTCGAGCTCATTACGCCTTTATCCAGCCCAAGCCAGCTAATGAGATGATGGCCCGCTTTGGCAAGGCGCTAGTAGACAATATCTGCCAGCAGATGGAAGAAGATAAAATTATTTGGGACCGCAAAAAATACTACACCAAGCCACTGTTGTGTGACGGTGATGGCCCTTTTGCTAAATTCAGAAAGTGGTACTCACAGTTTTTGGTGGAGTAACTTTACCTGTGATTTCGTAAGTCAATGAAGCGCCATCCGTTATGGGTGGCGTTTTTTTATTAAGGGAGTCAATATGAGAGCATTTCTTCTAATCCTCGCGTCGGCTTTAGCGGGTTGCAACAGTGAGCGTGTTGCCGAGCCGTTAACTTCTTCACAGCCGATGGCATCGGCTCCCTTTGTTGCACAACAGTGGATTCCTCGCGCTGTACAAATTAAAGCAGTTGTGCACCCCTTTATGGCTGCGGCGGGGCGCAACTCTATGCATGGTGACAGTCACAATAGTGATGTTCACCACAGCTCAGGTCCTGTGTCCATTGATACGGTACAGAGCTCGCGCTTGGGGGCGAAAAGGGCGGGCGGACAGTGTGCCACCAATACATTCACGGCCGATGGTAAACTGATTTTGCTCTGCGCCAAACTCGATGGTTTCAGGATACAGCTACTCGAAAGTAGAACGCTTGAGCTGTTAGCCGAGCACCGTATGCCGATGCGCTCCTCTAGCTTTCAGGCATTACTCGCGTGGGACCGCTCGATCATTATGGCGGACAGTTCAGGGGCTTACTTTTATCTCGATAATCAAGATCGTGTGGTGCTCGCAGATAACCTCAACCGAGTATTGCGATTGGCTTATCGCCAACTCGATAGCGGCGAGTGGGAGTTTTATCAGGACAGTCGCTGGGATCTCTCCGAAGTAGTGCCGAGTGATTGTCTGCGCCCCAGCAATCCGTTTGCCAAAGGGGAATGCGATATGATCACCGGCGTTTTACCAGATTATGACGGCCATCTATGGTGGGTCAGCCGTTACGGTCGAATTGGTGTGATCGATATCGACAGTGGCCAGGTACAGTCCATCGCCTTGCCCGAAGAGGAGATTCAAAATGGTTTTGCAGTCGCAAAGGACGGTGTTTATATCGTCTCTGATCATGCGCTGTATAGATTTGAAAGGAGCTCAGACGGCTATCCCAGGATTATTTGGCGAGAACCTTACGATCGCGGCAGCCAGCGTCAGGTTGGTTCAATCAACCAAGGCAGTGGTACTACGCCAACCGTATTTGGCGATTACATCACCATTACTGATAATGCCGATGGCCAGATTAACTTGCTGATTTACAACCGTACTGCCGCCTCTGAGCGATTACAGTGCAAGATGCCTCTGTTTACAGCGCAGGGTTCGGCTACCGACAACTCAATGATTGCCTTCAACGACACAGTGATTATTGAAAATAACGCCGGTTACAGCAGTGTCTACGGACAAAATGATTGGGCAAATTTACCGGGCGGTATTGAGCGAATCGACATCAATCCGAGCACTGGTCGCTGTGAAAAAGTATGGCGTTCTGCTGTGAATGCGCCATCATCGGTGCCCAAACTGGCGGCTAAAATTGGCGTTGCTTATTTCTATGCGTTCCAACTTGATGATCAAGGTGAACGCCACTGGACGCTGGTCGGGCTCGATGTCGACACTGGTGAAACAGTGGTTAGCATACCGACCGGAGCCGGTGCGCCCTTCAATAACAACTGGGCGCCGATTACCTTAGCTCCAGATGGTACGGCCTATGTGGGTACCAGCCGGGGAGTTTTAGCTCTGTGGGATAGACCCTGAAAAAAGGCGAAAAAAAGCGAGGCCAAGGCCTCGCTTTTTTTATGATTGCCAAGGGAATTATAAAATGCCCGGAATAACTGCTTTGCGCTCTGCGGGGTAGTCATCAAAGGTTTTGTGGAACCACCGATGGGTGTAGATAGCGCGCGGTACTAAGTTGCCTACTGTCATGGCCAGCACAAAGACCGCACCAAAATTCCAGGTCATCACAGTAAACCCGACAAACGATAGGATCTCGCCTAAATATTGTGGGCAGCTGACAAACTTAAAGCCACCGCCGTAGGGGATTTTGTAGCGCGGTTCGTCGGCAGACGGGTTCTTGGAGCGCAGGTTGCGCAAAATATAGTCAGAGTGCACGTTGAGCGTAAAACCAAATAGATAAATAGCTAAGCCGATGATAAAGCGCGGGTCGCTAAACCAGTCCAATGTATAGTGAGTGCCAAGCTCCGCAATGTACTCGGCATTGAAATAGCCGTGTAACAGCAGTGTTAGCCAGCCAGCAATAACGACGTTGAGGGCAAAAGATGACTCACTACCGGGCTGCACACGCATCAGCAGTGGCGCTACCAGCGCGCGGTTGGTGTAGTGGAACATCCACACTGCGAGGAAAAATAGCGGTACCGGTTCCCAAGCGTTGGCCCCTTGGAAGAAGACAATCGGGAACACCAACAATCCGGGTAGTTCCATAACCACCCAGCCCACTTTAGAGTTGAGTTTAACCCCTTTGCGTTTTTTCCCGCCGCCAAAACGGCCGCCATAAGCTGCGGTGCCAAAAAAACTTCCGACAAAGATCAGTGCGGCATAGATAAAGCCGAAAGTCAGTGCGGTGTCGTAGAAGGTATTGCCGGTGTACCACTGCATGGAGAATCCTCTTTATTAGCGTGGGGTAAATTTACACCCCTCTCGTTATAGGTTTAAGAGCAGAAGTAATGTAATCAATGCCATTGCCTTGAGATACCCGCATTCGGACTAGGTGCGCAGCAGGTGTGAACACGCCCTCAGTGCCTTGCCATAGCCGCCTCAACATCGTCCATTTGTGGGCTGCCGCGGCCATTAACATTGGGTACCTTAGATGAACAACAACAGAAATAAAAAACCTCTTAGATGCGGTTTTTAAAAGGCCCACAATGAACACCTCATCAGCCGCTACAGTCGACAGTTTGTCTGTCAACCACTGGCACCACAGCTTCGACGTTGTGGTGGTTGGCTATGGTGGTGCCGGGGCCTGTGCTGCAATCGCGGCACACGACAGCGGTGCTCAAGTAGCGATCTTTGATGTTGCCTCAGCAGCTGGCGGCTCAACCGCACTCTCCTCAGCTGAGCTGTACTTAGGCGGCGGCACGCGCATCCAAAAAGCCTGTGGCTACGATGATACCCCGCAGGCAATGTATGACTATCTGATGGCCAGCAATGGCCCTCAAGCGGACAGCGAAAAAATTCGCTCATACTGCGACGGTAGTGTCGAGCATTTTGATTGGCTCGAAAAGCTCGGTGTCCCCTTTAAAGAGAGTGAATATAAGCAGCGTGCGATGATGGCGTTGAGCGACGACTGTCTGCTCTATACCGGCAATGAAAAAACACAACCATTTGCCGCCTTGTCACCTCCGGCACCGCGCGGCCACAACCTTAAAATTAAGGGCGATAACGGTGGGCCCTTGTTTATTAAAGTGCTTTCAGCAGCATTGGCTGAGCGCAATATTGCAGAGTTTTTTAATAGCCGAGCATTGCGTTTAGTGGTGGACTCCACTACCGAACAGACCAAAGTGGTCGGGGTTGTTTTCCGTATCGATATGCAAGAGATCTTCGTCGAAGCGCGCAGTGGCGTCGTACTCTGCTCAGGCGGCTTTGTGATGAACCAAAAAATGGTTGCTGAGTACGCGCCGCAACTGCTTCGCTGTACGGTGCCTATCGGCAATCCAGGCGACACCGGTAGTGGTATCGCAATGGGTGTTGAAGCGGGTGGTGTGGCTATCAATATGCATGAAGGGTTCGTCAGCTTGCCGTTTTACCCGCCAGCCTCGCTCACTTACGGTATTTTTATCAACCAGCAGTGTCAGCGCTTTATTAATGAAGATGCCTACCATGGGCGAGTAGGCGCAGCGCTGCTAGAGCAGCGCAGTGAGCGCATCTATCTGTTGCTCAATGTCGAAGATTACGGTGATTATGAGGCGCGCTCGTATTTGGGCGCACCGGTAGCGGCGACAGGTGACACTGTGGCCGAGTTGGCTGAAGAGCTTGGCTTAAATAGTTTTCTGTTAGAGCGTTGTGTGGAGAGTTACAACCACTTTGCCTCTGTAGGAGAAGACCCACAGTTTCAAAAAAACAGCGAGTGGCTGAAGTGTTTAAATGGACCCTTGGTCGCATTAGATTGCACGCCAGGCCGCGGTGTACACATGCCATACTTCACCCTTGGCGGCCTGAAAACCAGTGTAATAGGCGAGGTATTGGATAGAGCTGAACAACCGATAGCGGGCTTGTACGCAGCCGGTCGCACCGCTTGTGGGGTGCCGCGACGCGGTGATGGCTACTGCTCGGGCATTTCAATTGCCGATGCTAGCTTCAGTGGCCGTGTGGCGGGGCAAGCGGCAGCCAACAACAAAAATTGAGGTGACCATGTCAGAGAAAACTCTAGAGCAGCGTATCGACCGTTTAGAGTCGCTCGATGAAATACGTCAAATGGCGGCTAAGTACTCTTTAGCGTTGGATATGCGCGATTTGGATGCGATGGCTAATTTGTTTCCCGAGGACGTCAAGGTGGGCAAACAGAGCTCTGGACGTGCCCATTTAAAAAAATGGTTAGATGAAACCATGCGCAATCAGTTTACGGGTACCTCGCATCATATCGGCAACCATATTATTGAATTTATTAACCCCGATGAGGCCGTCGGGGTGGTCTACTCTAAAAACGAGCATGAAACACCAAGTGAAAACGGTGATATTGAGTGGGTGATCATGCAGATGATTTACTGGGACAACTATCAGCGTATCGATGGCCGCTGGTACTTTAAACGCCGTCTGCCTTGCTACTGGTATGCCACCGATCTTAACAAGCCCCCAGTGGGCGACAATAAAATGCGTTGGCCAGACCGTGAGCCCTACGCCGGTGCCTATCACGACCTGTGGCCCTCTTGGCAGAAATTTTGGCAGAACCCACTCAGCGAAGAGCTGCCGGTAGTAGCTCCACCGGCACCTGCTGAGCAATTTTTGCTGACTATGCGCGGCAAGGCAGCAGCGCCAAAAATTAAAACCCGCTGAGCGGGTAGGAGAAGAACGTTGTGAGTAAACTGGAAAATCTATTGGCGCCATTAACGCTGGGCGACATGCAGCTCAAAAACCGGGTTGTTATGGCGCCGATGACGCGCAGCCGTATTGAGCAGGGTGATATGCCCGGCATCATGCAAGTTGAATACTATCGCCAGCGCGCAGGTGCAGGCGCAATTATCAGCGAGGGTGTACACCCATCACCCAATGCCCAGGGCTACTGTCGTACACCGGGTATTCACAGCACTGCACATATCAGCGCCTGGCAGAAAGTCACCTCTGCTGTGGCTGAGCAGGGTGGTGTGATGATCTGCCAAATTATGCACTGCGGTCGCGTTGGACACCCCGATAATAAAGCGGCCGGTGGTGAATTTGTGGCGCCATCAGCGATACCATGCAGTGCTGAGATCTATACCGAGACCGGTATGCAAAAAATGACAACGCCGCGTGCATTGGCTAGCGATGAGATCCCCGCGTTGATCGAAGAGCATGTCGCGGCGGCCAAGAATGCCATAGATGCGGGTTTTGTCGGTGTCGAGTTGCACTGCACCTCCGGCTACTTGATGGCACAGTTTCTCTCTACCGGGAGCAATCAGCGCACCGATCAGTATGGCGGTAGTGCGGCCAATCGAGTGCGTATAGTCGTAGAGACACTCCAAGCGATGGGAGAAGCGATAGGCTTTGGCCGCGTCGGTCTGCGTATTTGCCCAGGCAATCCGTTTAACGACCTGCACGATGATGATCCCGCAGAGACCTTTGCCACTTTACTGACTGCCATCGATCAGCTCGGCCTTGCCTACCTGCATGTGATTCGCATGGCCAGCACCGGTTTGGACAATATCGCATTGGCGCGCAGCCACTTCAGTGGGCCGATTATTGCCAATGACAGCTACGATGCCGCTGAAGCTGATCAAGCGATAGCCTCAGGCGAGCTTGCAGCGGTCTCTTTTGGTCGCCCATTTGTGGCCAATCCAGATTATGTTGCCAGATTGCGCAGTGGCGCAGAGCTTGCACGTATTAATTTTAAGACACTGTACACACCCGGCGCTGCCGGCTATGTCGACTACCCCTCAATCAGCTAACTAGCGACAGCAAAGGAGACGCCGCATGGCGATGCCCAAAGATATTGGAATCATAGATTTAATGATGGCGGTGCCCAACAACGACACCTCCGATTATTACGACTTTATCAAGCCGCTGCTCATGGATCAGCAGAGTCGTGATATGTTTAAGATGCCAGCCCAGTATATGTTTAAAGATCTGCCCCAAACTGGCCACCAGGATGATTACATCGCCTATACCGTCGATAAAATGGATGAGTTCGGTATTGAGAAAGCGATGATTGGTGTCGATGAAGATCAATACTTCACTCAGAACGAAGCAGTCAAGCGCCACCCGGATAGATTCATTGCTTGTTACGACGCCAACCCCAACCGCGGTATGGAAGAGGTGCGCAAAATACGTCGGCTCAAAGAGGAGTACGATTTAAAAGCCGTCACAGCATTCCCGTCGGGGCTCTGTCCGCAGGTGTCGCTTGCAGACAAACGCTGGTATCCGGTCTTTGTCACCTGTATCGATTTGGATATACCCTTTTGCCCCTGTGTGGGTGTGCCCGGGCCGCGCATCCCTATGGAGCCACAAAAGGTAGAGCACCTAGATGAGATCTGTTGGTTCTTCCCCGAGCTCAATGTAGTGATGCGCCATGGAGGGGAACCATGGACCGATTTAGCCTGGAAGTTAATGCTTAAGTATCCCAATCTCTACTATATGACCAGCGCTTTCGCACCCAAACACTACCCTGAGAATATTGTTAAGTTCGCCAATACTCGCGGTGCAGACAAGGTGATGTACGCAGGCTATTTCCCTATGGGTTTATCGCTGGAGCGCATTTTTGCCGATATGCCCCACGTGCCATTTAAGGATGAGGTGTGGCCGAAGTTCTTGCGCGAAAATGCACGCCGCGTATTTAAGCTCGATTGATAACTGCCCCGCACAATGGCGGGGCATGCTTTCTAGGGGTAAAAAAGACTGATCGTGTCGACAATGCAGGCGGGCCGCTCTTCTCCCTCGACATCGATAGTGACTCTGACCACTAGTTTGGCGCCAGTTTTGTGTGGCTCTGCGGAGATGACTTCACCGCGGCCGCTGATGCGGCTACCCGCGCGGACGACATTGGGAAAACGAATGTTGTCAGCCCCGTAATTGACACCCATAGAGACGTTGTCCACTTGGAGTAACTGCGGCAAGAATAAGTTGGCCAGCGATAGCGTTAAATAACCGTGTGCTACCGTGGCACCAAAGGGGCCATCCGCTGCACGCACAGGATCGACATGAATCCACTGGTGATCTCCAGTGGCCTCCGCAAATTGGTCGATACGGCTTTGGTCAACCACAATCGACTCGGTGGGGCCCATAGTCTGCCCAGTTAGATCGAGCAGATCGTTGGGATGGTTTACAACAAGTTTCACAGGGGGCGTGGGCATAGTAGCTCCAATCAGTAGTGGAATTAACGTGCTAACTATTTTGCACGATACCCAAGCAGCGGCCAGCCAATTGGCTAGTCCATTCAGAGTAGCAAGGAGATTTTTGTGAGAGTATCTGGAAAAGTGGCACTGGTCACCGGCGCTGCGCGCGGGGTGGGCCTAGCGACTGCCAAGCGGTTACAAGAAGAGGGTGCCACAGTCATAATTACCGACATTAACGGCGAGCGCGGCAGAGCCAGTGCGGATGAGCTTGGGCTTGTGTTTGTTGAGCAAGATGTCTCGCTGGCTGAGGGTTGGCAGCAGCTCGAGCAAAAATTGCGCAGCGACTATGGGCGCTTGGATATCTTGGTGAATAATGCTGCCATCCTTCAGGCTGCCACTGTCGAAGAAGAGAGCCTGGAGGGTTGGCAGTCGATGATGTCAATCAACGCCGGCTCGGTGTTCTTAGCCATTAAAGCGCTGTTGCCGCTAATGGCAGAGCAGGGTGGCGGTTCAATTGTTAATCTATCCTCATCATCTGCACTGATGGGTATGCCGCAATTTTGTGCTTATACCGCCGCCAAAGCCGCGGTGCGCAGCCTAACTATGAGCACTGCCGTGCTGTGCAAACAGCAAGCAAAAGGGGTGCGTTGTAACTCTGTCCACCCCGATGGCATCAATACAGAGATGGTCCGCGAAATAGCGGCGACACTGCCGCAAGGGGATAAAGACCAGTACCAGCGCAGTGCGCCGTTTGGTTGCCAGCCAGAAGATATCGCCAACACGATTTTGTTTTTAGCCAGCGATGAGGCGCGCCACATTAATGGTGCAGCCCTCAGTGTCGACAATACCGCCACTATTCATCCGCCCTATTTATAACTGTTAGAGTGCCAGCTATGAGTAACCAATCAGGACAAGAGCTCGAGGGAAAAGTCGCCATTATCACCGGCGGCGGTGGGTTTATTGGGCGTGCGATTACCCTCGCTTATTTAGAAGCGGGGGCCGATGTCGTGATCTGCGGTCGTCGCCAGCCGAGCGAGGCGATTGCGGCAAACGGCAAACAGGCCTACTTTATTGCAGCCGATATCCGCGACCCGCAGCAGTCACAGCAAGTGATCGATGCGACTTTAGAACGCTACAAACGTTTAGATATTTTAGTCAACAATGCCGGTGGTACCCCCGGTGTTGACGCGGCCACTGCACCGGCTGCGCTGACCGAAAAAATTATTGCACTCAATCTCACCGCACCCCTAGTGATGTCTCAACAGGCCTATCAAGCGATGCAAAAGAGCCAGAGTGAAGGTGCTATCGTGAATATCGCCAGTGTGGCCGGGGCTCGCCCTGCGCCGGGGACAATGGCTTACGGTGCAGCTAAAGCGGGTTTGCTCTCGGCGACTAAATCACTGGCGATGGAGTGGGGCCCCCAGGTGCGAGTCAATGGAATCATTGTTGGCTTAGTCAACAATCCAGCCGCAGCAGAGCACTACGGTGGTGAAGAGGGTTATCGCAACATTGCCGCCATGCTGCCGCTGGGGCGCATGGCAGAGCCACAAGACATAGCTGATGCTGTGCTTTACCTAAGCTCTAAACAATCGGCTTACGTCTCTGGTGCCACACTAGAGGTGGATGGCGGTGGTGAGGTGCCAGTGTTTCTGCACCTAGCTAAGAGCTAGACCCCAATATTGGCGCGCAATTTTAATCCGCCAATAATGTGGCAACCTGCTGGCGCGCGCTGAGGATAGCGCCGTCAATATAGCCAATTCCGTCGCAATCACCGACACTCACTACCCGCTGTCCGCGGCTGGCCAACTGCTCTGCCATAGCTGTATTGGGGTTCGCACCCAGGGCAATAATGACATTATCGGCAGCGGCACTGAAGCTCTCATCTTTGACTGTGTAATGCACTTGATGACGCTCAACTGTGATATTTTCACAGCGGTTGTAGAGCTCGCAGCCATGCTCGCGCAGGTCGAGTATCACTTTGGCGCGGCGCACAATACTCAGTTCTGGGGATAGCGTTGCATCGAGGTTGAGCACGGTCACTTTGCGCCCGCGTTCAACTAAAAATTCTGCCAGCTCAACTCCGACAAGCCCTCCGCCTACAATGACTACCCGGTGGCCGAGAGGCATCCACAGCTTGCTGAATTGCCGAACTAAATCAATGGGTCGCAATAACCCCAAGGCTTGAGCTGTGCTGACCATAAAGCGGTAGAGAGGGTTGAGTTTTTTGAGGCCGCGATCATCGCCACCGAGCAGCAAGCCGCGCATCTCTTCGCCATCAAACACATGATTTTGCTCTTGGCCATCAATCGGCGGCGCTGTGCGGTCGGCGCCACAAGCCACCACCACGGCATCGGCATTCAAGGCTGCCAAACTGTCGAGATCCACGCCAGTGCCCGTATTTACAGAGACACCCAAGCGTGCCATTTCGCTTGCCAAGTAATTGGTCAGCCGACCGTTGGGCTCATAGGCAAGGGCTGCGATACGGGCAGTGCCGCCCAGTTGCGGTTCTTTTTCATAGAGCGAAACCCGCCAACCAGCCTCGGCCAACAGCCGAGCGCTCTCCATGCCGCCGGGGCCGCCACCGACCACCACGGCGTGTTTGCCACTGTTGCTAGTGGCAATTAAATTCTCTTGTTCACGGCCAACACTGGCATTAACGGCACAACACAGCGGCTGGTTGATAAAAATTTGGCTGACACAGATATAGCAGTAAATGCAGGGGCGCACTTGCTCGGCTTGATTGGCAATAATTTTATTGGGCAGCTGCTCGTCAGCGATAATCTTACGGCCCAAACCGAGTAGATCGTAGCGACCGGCGGCAATGTCTTGTTCTGCACGTTCTGTCTCGATGCGCCCAACGGCCATAATCGGGACATTGAGCTCGCGCTTGGCGCGCTCTGCAAACGGCAGATAACCGTTCTCTTGGTGGACCAATGGCGCCTCTGTAAAAGCCTGCCCTTTTTGGGTGTTGGAGTAGGCGCTGACATCAATGACGTCGGCACCGGCGGCAATGGCTAGTTTAGCGGCAGCGATGAAGTCATCGGTGGTAATACCGCCGGAGATACGATATTCAAAGGCGTCCAGGCGCACCAGAATCGGAAAACCCTCGCCGACAGCAACACGGATGGCCGACAACACTTCAACCATCAGTCTGGCGCGGTTTTCGATGCAGCCGCCGTATTGATCATCGCGCTTATTGGTGGCCGGCGATAAAAAAGATGAGAGCACATAGCCGTGGCCGGCGTGCAGCTCAATAGCATCAAAACCGGCGCGCTGGGTGAGCTTTGCGGCGTCAGCAAATTGAGCTACCAGTGCGTCGATATCGCTTTGATCCATCACTTTGTATTGTGGGCCTCTGCCATCCGGCCCGGCCATCTTAATAAAGTTGCCCAGCTCTTCTCGAGTTAGCAGCGGCATCATATCGTTGCTGCTTTTTTCCGGTTTTGAAGGCACCAATAAGGGTCGGCCAGCGGCGACGTCTTCCTGGGAGATTTTGCCCGAGTGGTTGAGCTGCAGGGCAATTTTGCAACCATGTGCCTGTACCCGACTAGCAAGGTCAGTCAAATCGGGCAGGTATTGTTCACTGCTAACCCCGACCATATTGGGCATCGAGCAACCAGCTGGGTGGGCAATAGAGGTGGTCTCTAGAATGATCAACCCGCAACCACCTTGTGCGCGAGCCTCATAGTAAGCTTTGAGTTTTTCACCGCAGCGACCGTCGGCTTCAGCAAAATTACTGCCCATGGCGGTCATAACAAAACGATTTTTTAGGGTTAGCGCGCCGATATTCATCGGTGAGGCCAGTGCGGTATAACTCATAAAAACTCCAAACTATTTTTGCGCGCTTCTTTTAGGCGGCTGCGTTGCTGGCAAGCAATCTCGCATTTTACCGATTAAGTACCTTTAACCGTTTTCAACAGCTCGACAAAAATACTCCGTTTGCAGTACTTTTTGCCTATTCGAGTAGTTGAGATCAACTTGTATACAGTCAATACTCAGGCAATAACAAAATGCTAATGTACTCGCTTAGCGCAAAAAAAGAAGGGCACGATCGGCCGTTCCAGTTGACCAATGCAGTCACTGCGGCCATGCAGGTTTAAGGAGGGTCCGCGTATTGGAACAGATTACGGTAGTTGCCAGTAAGTTTCATGATTTAATCGATTACCTAGAGCGCTTGGGTATTGATGTCGCTCCAGTGGCTGCTGAAGCTAGCTGCTCACTGGCTGAGCTGCGCAACTATGCGCCCGATGAGCCGTTATCCTCGCAATCTTACTCGCGCTTTTACCAAGCCTCAGTGCGTCGTCTGCAAACCATCAATTCAACTATCCCGTGGGCGGCGGGTTTGGGCTCTGATATTTTTGAGTTTCTCTGCTATGCCATTGTCAGCGCGCCAACTCTTCGTGAAGCGCTTCAGCGCGCCGAACGTTTTGGGGCGGCTACACAGAGCTTAACTGGTCACTCAATCCGGATAGAGCAGGTGGGGGAGCGCACCAAACTGCACTACCAGATAGAGCCAAGTGCTATCTCGCCACTGTTTACCCCTGCGGATTGGTCTAAATCTCAGAGCCTTGCCACGGTTGCTCGCGCCTCTGGCTTAATGGTGTGGCACGGCTTGTGTGGGTGGCTTATTGGTCATGCTCTGGAGAGCTACAAAATGACGGTGGCAGCACCGTGTATCGGAGAGGTCTATCAAAATAATGTCGCCCAGGCAGTGGGTTGCCACGTGCTCTTTGGCGCAAATGAAAATGCCTTCGAATTCCCCAGTGCAGCTCTGGATTACCGAGTGGTGCAGACCAAAGATACGCTGCAATCGTTCTTAGACGCCAGCATCTACCAGCTCAGCTCGGTGGAGAGGCAGCCAGCCTCTATCTCTTCGGCTATTAAGGGGCTGTTGGGCGCTGATTTTAGCGCGGGGCTGCCGAGCTTTAGCGACGTGGCAGAGCGGTTGCATATGTCTGAGTCCAGCTTGCGGCGTCGATTGCTCGCCGAGGAGACCAGTTTTCAGATTATTAAAGATCAGGTTCGCTGTGAAGCCGCTATGAACCACCTTAAAAGTAGTGCAATCAAAATTAATGAGTTGGCCGAGCTGCTGGGTTTTGCCGAGCCGAGCTCATTTGTTCGCTCGTTCAGACACTGGACAGGGATTACCCCCAAGAGTTATCGAGACCAACATCAAACCTCAGCCAAAACAGTGCAGCAAACAGCCAGTAATCTCTAAATGTGTTTTTAGGCGTGATGTTTTTTGCCCATCACTTTGGCTTTTTAAGTTCTGTCCTATCTTCCCAGTCGCGCCTACTGTTGTTGTATTAAAAAAATAATATCGGTAAAAGTTTGCCGGACAGAGGGTACAGATGGACGACTACCGCGCGGTAGAGCAGCTTATCTATCGCTATGCAGAGTATATCGATAGTGGCGATTTAGAAGCATTGGCGCGCCTCTTTGATCGCGGTTGCGTGGTCTCTTTGCCCAGCGGTTGGCGAGTGGCTGGTTATCAACCACTAAAAGATTTTTACCTCAAACAGATTATTGTCTATCCGAGCACTGGCACGCCATGTACGGCACACTGTGTTACCAACGTGGTGATAGATGTAGACAAAAAAAGTAACACCGCAGTGGCGCGCTCGCAGTTCGTCGTGCGCCAGGCACTGGAGGGCAGCGCCGAGCAGACCATTATGAGCGGGCGTTACTCAGACCAGTTTAGTTGTGATCAAGACGGTTGGTATTTTACCCAGCGCAAAATACTGCCGACTTACTTTGGCGATTTAAGCCACCATTTTCGCGGTCAGTTAGATCGCACCCCGGCGGGGCAGGTTGCACCGCCGGACAACGTAGTAGCCTTTGCCGGCGATAAAAGGCTCAACCAATAAGCTCAGGCTTGCCTGACTAAAATAGATGTAACAGTGGTAGTAACACCAAAACCTAAAGGGGATCACTATGAGTATTGCCAAACCATTTCAAAAAACCGCGTTGGTCGCAGCGCTGATGACTGCCAGTGGCGCTTACGCTGCCATTGAAGAAGTTATCGTTACCGCAGAAAAGCGTGAAGCCAGCCTGCAAGATACACCCATTTCAATCAGTGCATTAACCAGCGATATGATCGAGCAGAAAGGCATCAACAATGTGTCTGATCTGTTTGAAAAAGTACCTGGTGTGGTTGGGTACGAGGCGCCATCTGCACGCGGCAGTATCAGTTTGAACATTCGCGGTATTGGTTCGGGCAATCCTAACAGCCCCTCTACTGACCCAGCTAATGCCCTT